>Ga0255214_1000076_pt1 | contig 24278 bp, 17 predicted proteins | sample Miss_Law_RepB_8d_FD_189951 | JGI IMG/M metagenome (GOLD analysis project Ga0255214, IMG submission 189951) | Freshwater microbial communities from Mississippi River, Louisiana, United States - Miss_Law_RepB_8d | ecosystem: Environmental > Aquatic > Freshwater > River | place: USA: Louisiana... | reverse complement strand
AAAAGAAAAACTTTAAGAAAATGTAAAAGAAAAACTAAAAAAAGATATTAAATTATATATATTTCTCATTATATATATAATATGTTGGTTGGTATTGTTAGAGATGATAATATAAGACAATTAGTTAGAGATTATGTTATGAATAGAAATATTTTACCAGAATCAATACGAAATATACCTATTGGTGACTGGAATGTTTTTCATGTAAGAGATATGAGTAATCTCTTTGAAAATCTTAACACTTTTAATGAACCATTGGGAAACTGGAATGTATCTACTGTGAGAAATATGACATCTATGTTTAATGGTTGTACAAGTTTTAATCAACCTTTGGACAATTGGGATGTATCTCGTGTGACAGAAATGTCAGGTATGTTTTATGGTTGTACAAGTTTTAATCAACCTTTGGACAATTGGGATGTATCTCGTGTGACAAATATGTCATCTATGTTTCAAAATTGTACAAGTTTTAATCAACCATTAAATAACTGGGATGTATCTCATGTGACAAATATTACATCTATGTTTAGAGGATGTAGAAGTTTAACTATAAATCCTGGTTGGCAAATTAGACCACACTCAGAAATTGCTATTCGAAGTATATTTTTAAATACACCTTTACAAGGACAACTACTACAAGCAGTTGAACGACCACAACCACCACGACGACCACAACCACCACAACCACAACCACCACAACGACGACCACAACCACCACAACCACAACCACAAGGAGTAGCGTTTGAAGTACACAATGCTTTTCCAGAATTAAACTTTGACAAATTTATGGATATTATTAGAAGAGATAATGACGGCGCTTCTAATTTTAAAGATGCTAGATACCCTCTTCAACCTTTAATTACTTATATTAATACTGATAGAGATACAACAATAGTTGATACAGTAATTGAAAGAACTGGAGAAAGAATTTCAGAAAAAACTAATACTATAAGTGATTTAAATGGTGAAATTAAAACACGTTTAAATGCGTATTTATCAGAACATCCTGAAACTAAAGATAGTGTAATGGAAATGATACAATTTATTATGTCTCAAAATCCAGATTATAAGGATCCTTATATAAGATTTTTAACTTCTGATTGTATTAATGCATATGGACCTAGACAGCCTAGTTGTAGTAAAGGTGTTTTTGAACGTGTTTTTTTAATAAATAAATCTGTTCTAGTACCTTTGTGTAGTGATGATACTTCTTCATCAGCATCTTCATCAAGTAGTTGTAAACCAGTGTATAGAGAATTATTAGGTTGCTTTTATCCCGTTGTGGATCTTGATGCACTTTTTCATGAATGGTATGAAATTAATAATATGGAAGAAGGATCAAGAAGTCCATTAGCAAATGCTAGCGAAGAAGAGAGAAAAGAAGATTTTAGAAGGTTTGTTTTACATAAAGCGCCACGAGCAGATTCTACATCAATAAATAAATTTATTGCTAAATATGAAAATATATTTAAAACATTGATAACCGGAGGCAGAAGAAAGAGAAGAAATAGAAAAACTAAAAAAACTAAAAGAAAATCTTTGAACAAAGACAAAAGAAAATCTTTAAAAAAAGGTAAAAGAAAAACCAAAAGAAGATATTAAAATTTATTTCTATGATAAATATATATGCACCAAGAAGATATTACAGAACATTATGAACCAGGAGACAGAGTTACCGCACTTGTTGAAGACGAATGGAGACCAGGAATTATTGATTATATAGAAAGTTATACTGTTCGTAATAATGAGACAGGAAGACATCGTGATATATCGCCAGATGTTATAAGAGGAAATGACGGAGCTATAAGGATTGGTGATCAAATTGAATTTAGGCAAAGTCTTAGTAACAATAGTTGGGCGCCTGGAACAATAGTTGGTATAAATTATTGGATTAATATGACAGATTTTATTGGTGGTTTTTACGAGGTTTCACATATAGATATAAGACGACGAGTAGAAGAACAAGAACCAGAACTAGAACCAGAACCAGGAACTCAACCAATAGGTTCAGCATATGAAGTCCATAATGAGTTTGATACGTTTAAAGCAAATAAATGGGATACATTTATGAAAATTATAAATAGAACTACCGGAACAAATACTAATTTTAAAAATAGAAACGCTCCGTTTCAACCATTGATTGATTATGTTAATACTAGTGAGTCATTTAATGAAAATAAAGAGTCATTAACTCCAGAAGAAAAGGCGGAACTAATACGAAAGAAAGCTGACATAATACAAAAAATTAACAGAATATTTACTAGAATACAGGAATATAGCAGATATAATCAAAATATTGACAATATTATAGATTGCATTCAATATGTTCTTATGCAACCGCCTGATTTTATTGACGCTTATATTAACACATTTGTCGTAGATTGCTTTAAAGCATATACAACAGGAGACTCGGAATCATGTATTAAAGGAATATATGAGAGAGTCTATCTTGCGTTTAGAGATACAGTTTCAACGTTATGCTTAGATAAAATTCAAGGAACCGGTCCTGCGCCATTATGTAAACCTGACTACATAGAAATTTATGATTGTTTTTACGACACCATTCCACAATCAGTATTAAATGATTATTTAAAAGACTGGTATGAAAATGGTGGGCATGAGCGTCTTGGTAATTTAAGTGAGGAAGATAGAATTGAAGATTTTGTTGAATTTGTAAGAATAACAATGAATAATCCGGCAAGATTTGCTAAGGCTGAAGGGTCAATAAGAAGATATGCCAATAAAGAAATCAATGTATTATTTGGCGGAAGACTTAGTAGTCGTAAACTTAGAAAAACTGTAAAAAGAAGACAAAACAGTCGTAGTAGAAATAAAAAAACAGTTAAGAAGCGTAAAAATAAAATAATTAAGAAGCAAAGCGGCAGTAAAAAGCGACGCTTTTAAGAATATATATAATTATTATAAATATATTATATATATATATATGGAAAATAGAGGAGGCGTTTATAATCCTGGAGAACAAGTTGAACTTCAAATAAATGGTGTATGGAGACCAGCGCGAATTCAAGGAGTAGCAAATTATACAGTTAGAAATTCAATTACTCGAGGAGAAACAAATAAACCACCAAATCAGGTCTTTCCTGATAATGGAAATGCGAATAATAATGGAGCAAATACAAATATAATACCTGGAAGTCCAATTCGTTTTCAAGGACCTCATCGATGGATAGTGCTTCCTGGAATATTAGTTTCTAAAAATTATAATGTACAAATCGATGGTAGGACAGAAACTGTTCCACATACAAGAATAAGACGAGCACAAGCAGCTAATCAAAATGGCAATAATAGAGATGACGACGAAGAAGATGACGAAGAAGAAGATGACAATCATGACGATAATTATGCAGAAGGAGAACCAGTTGATGTGTTAGTGGAAGGCGTATGGAGACCTGGTAATATTGGTGACATAGTAAATTATACTGTTTTAAATACCGCAACAGGAAACAACATAACAATAGAAGAAGAAGAAAATATAAGAGGACTACAATGGAGAATAAATAGTCCACTTGAATTTAGACAAGGTGCTCAGTGGTTTCCTGGAACATTAACTTCTATAAATTATTCGGTTAATATGGAAGATGGTTTAAGAATCGCTTCAACTTTAAATATCAGACCTAGACAAGTAGTACTAGCACCAGCACCAGCAACCGTCATTTTTACTCGTGGTCAGCGTGTTGAAGTCAACGAAGATGGTGTATGGAGACCTGGTGTAGTAGGCATGTTAGATGATTTTACAGTTAGAAATACAGCGACTGGAAGAAATGTAAATAGACAAAATACACAGGTATTCCCTGTAACACCTTTAGTAGGAAATAGAGTATTTATGCCTGGAGATAGAGTTCAATTTGAAGACGGTAGGAGGTTGCTTCCTGGAACATTAGTTTCTAGAAACTATTATGTAACAATAGATAATGGTATGATTGAATCTGTTCCACATACAAGAATAAGACTAGCAGCAGGACAACCACAAGCAGCAGCACAAGCAGCAGCACGACCACAAGCAGTACCACGACCAGCAGCAGTAGCACAAGCAGCAGCACGACCACAACCAACAGGAGTAGCGTTTGAAATTCACAATGCTTTTCCAGAATTAAACTTTAACAAGTTTATGGATATTGTTAGAAAAGATAATAATGGTGCGTCTAATTTTAAAGATTCTACATATCCTCTTCAACCTTTAATTAATTATATTAATACTGATAAAAGTACAACAATAGTTGATACAGTAATTGAAAGAACTGGAGAAAGAATTCCAGAAAAAACTGATACTATACGTGATTTAAATGATAGAATTAAAGATCAAATAAATGCCTATTTATCAGCACACCCTGAAAATAGAGATAATGTAATGGAAATGATTCAATTTGTTATGTCTCAAGGTGTAGATTATAAAGATCCTTATATAAGATTTTTAGTTTTTGATTGTATGAATGCATATCGTAGAGATTCTAGAAATCCTAATAGTGGTGCTAGTTGCGCCAAAGGTATGTTTGAACGCGTATTTTTAACAAATAAATCTGTTATAATACCTTTATGTAGTGATGACACATCTTCAGCAGCATCTTCTTCATCAAGTACTTGTAAACCAGTGTATAGAGAATTATTGGGTTGTTTTTATCCTGATATGGATCTTAATGCACTTTTTGGTGAATGGTACGATATTAATAATTTAGAAGAAGGTTCAACAAGTCCATTAGCAAATGCTAGTGAAGAAGAGAGAAAAGAAGATTTCAGAAGATTTGTTTTACATAAAGTGCCACGAGCAGATCCTACAGAAATAAATAATTATATTCAGAAAAATGAAAATACATTTAAAACATTGTTAATTGGAGGAAGAAGAAAGCGAAAAAATAGAAAAACTAAGAGAAAATCTTTAAGAAAAGGCAAAGGAAAAGGCAAAAGAAAAACAAAAAGAAGATATTAAATTATATTTTTTTTTGCCATTATATATATATAATGGCAAATGTTATTACTAATGATAATATTAATACATTAGTTAGACAATATGTTGAAAATAGAAATAGTTTGCCAGCATGGTTACGAGGTATACCTATTGGTGACTGGGATGTTTCTCGTGTGACAATCATGAATGGAGTATTTTTAAGTCTTAACAATTTTAATGAACCGTTGAATAATTGGAATGTGTCTAATGTTACAGATATGCAACATATGTTTAATAATTGTAATAATTTTAATCAACCTTTAGATAACTGGAATGTATCTAATGTTACAAATATGTATTGTATGTTTTCTAGAAGTCACAATTTTAATCAACCTTTAGGAAACTGGAATGTATCTAATGTTACAAATATGCAAGCTATGTTTGCTCAATGTACAATTTTCAATCAACCTTTGGAAAACTGGAATGTATCTAATGTTACAGATATGCAATCTATGTTTGTTCGCTGTACAAATTTTAATCAACCTTTGGAAAACTGGAATGTATCTAGCGTTACAAATATGCGCTCATTGTTTTATATGTGTATAAATTTTAATCAACCTTTGGGAAACTGGAATGTATCTAGGGTTATAGATATGCAAAATATGTTTGCTGGATGTAGAAATTTTAATCAAGATTTAAGAAACTGGAATGTGTCTAGAGTTAGACATATAGGTCATATGTTTGAATCCTGTACAAGTTTAACTATAAATCCGAATTGGCTATTACGTTGGGATATTCAAGATTTTCACACTATGTTTTTAGGGACTCCTTTACAAGGAACCCTTCTACAACGAGCAGCAGCACCAGCAGCACAACCACGAGCACCACGACCAGCAGCACGACCAGCAGCACAACCAACAGCTGCACAGCGAGCAGCGCAACAGGAAGTTAGGCGTCAAGTACGAGAACATTGGGCACCACCACCACCACCACCACCACCACGACAATTACCACGCGGATTAGCATATGAAATTCATAATGCTTTTCCAGAATTAAACTTTAATAAATTTATGGATATTGTTAGAAGAGATAATAATGGCGCGTCTAATTTTAAAGATACTAGGTATCCTCTTCAACCTTTAATTACTTATATTAATACTGATACAACTACAACATTAGATGATACAGAAAAAACTGATACTATAAGTGATTTAAATGGTGAAATTAGAACACGTTTAAATATGTATTTATCAGAACATCCTGAAACTAAAGATAATGTAATGGAAATGACTCAATTTATTATGTCTCAAGGTCCCAATTATAAAGATCCTTATATAAGATTTTTAACTTATGATTGTATTAATGCATATGGACCTAGAAATCGTGCAGATGATCCTCAAGGTACTACAACCGCTAGTTGTACCAAAGGCATTTTTGAACGCGTGTTTTTAACGAATAAATCTGTTATAATACCTTTATGTAGTGATGATACATCTTCATCAGCATCTTCAACAGCATCTTCTTCATCAAGTAGTTGTAAACCAGTGTATAGAGAATTATTGGGTTGTTTTTATCCCGATATGGATCTTAATGCTCTTTTTAGTGAATGGTATGCTATTAATAATTTGGAAGAAGGATCAATAAGTCCATTAGCAAATGCTAGTGAAGAGGAGAGAAAAGAAGATTTCAGAAGATTTGTTTTACATAAAGTACCACGAGCAGATCCTACAGAAATAAATAATTATATTCAGAGAAATGAAAATACATTTAAAACATTATTAATTGGAGGAAGAAGAAAGCGAAAAAATAGAAAAACAAAAAGAAAATCTTTAAGAAAAAGCAAAGGAAAAGGCAAAAGAAAAACTAAAAGAAGATATTAAAAATATTACTATTAAAGGTGTGTAATTTATAAACTAACATCCATTATATAATATTTACTTTTCTTTGTAATTTTACATGATTTAACTGTGAATTTAAGTCCTCTTGGTAACAATATTTCTGATTCACGATTATTCCAAGTATTTAGGTCAATATAAGGAATATTTGGCGCTATATGTAATTCATAAACAACGCCAGCACTTCCGGCAAATTTTTTACCAATTGATAAATTTAGTGAAGTTGAAACATAACCTAAATCAGTTCCTTCATAAAATTTTGTAGCGCCTCTATAAACGGTTATTGTTGTATCTGTTTTTTTAGATTTTAAAAATAAATTATCTATATTTTTAATATCATTTTGAATATTTTCGATTGTATAGCGTTTTGAATCAAATTCATTTTTACGCAAATAAGTATTAATTAAATAAAAACCAATGTCTTGATAAAATTTTAAACTATTATATTCTTCTTCTGTAATATTCATTTTGTGATTAATTATTATAATAACCTTCCTTATGTTTAAAAAATAAGTTTCAATTTTTTTGAACGAGGTAAGAAAAATACATGTGGTTATCTTAAGTAAAAAGCAATGCGTAAAAAATATTAAGTATATATATGAACCCATCTATTTTTAGAGAAGCAATAAGAGATTTAAGAGGAGGTATTTATAATCCTGGACAGCAAGTTGAAGTTTTTGTAAATGGTGTATGGAGACCAGCGCAAATTCAAAATTTAGCAAGTTATACGGTTAGACAATTACTTGGTACCCAACAACGTGCAGATATACCACCAAATGAGGTGTTTGTTAGACAACCAACTCAGATATTCGACAATGGTAATATTGTTCAACCTGTAGATAATACAACTATAATGAATGGAGCTCCAGTTTTTTATAGACCCGAAAATGACTATGTTAGGATTGCTGGAATAATAATTTCTAGAAATTATAATATAGAAATTGATGGTGTGACCTCAACTGTTCCAGATACAAGTTTAAGACGACCAGCACAAGCACAAGCAGCACAACCACAAGCACAAGCAGCACAACCACAACCACAAGCAGAACAACCACAACCACAACCACAACCACAACCACAACCACAACCACAACCACAAGTACAATCACAAGCACAACAAGGCATTTTTACTGCTAATCAGCGAGTTGAAGTGGAAGATAATGGTGTATGGAGACCGGGAATAGTGATTGGATTAAATACTCAAACAGTTAGTGATACAGCAACTGGAACAATTTATACTAGAGACCGAGTGAGAGTAAGACCTGAAATGAATGCAAGGGGTTCCCTGCTGGATCTTAATAGAGGAAATTCAAATATAATGCGACCTGGAAGTAGAGTTGAATTTCAACAAGATAACAGTTGGGACCATGTGCTTCGTGGTACATTAGTTTCTAATAACTATTTTGTATCGGTGGATAATGATTCGATGCGAACTTTTCCAAATACAAGAATAAGACTATCAACACAACCAGTACAACTAGCACAACCAGCAGCACGACCACTACAACTAGCACAACCAGTAGTAAGACCAGCACAACTAGCACAACCAGTAGCGCGACCAGCACAACCAGCAGGAGTAGCATTTGAAGTACATAACGCTTTTCCAGAATTAAATTTTAGAAGATTTATGGATATTGTTAAAAGAGATAATAATGGTGCGTCTAATTTTAAAGATTCTACATACCCTCTTCAACCTTTAATTACTTATATTAATAATGATACAAGTACAACAATAGTTGATACAGAAATTGAAAGAGATGGAAAAAAAATACAAATTCCAGAAAAAACTGATACTATACGTGATTTAAATGATCGAATTAAAGATCAAATAAATGCGTATTTATCAACACACCCTGAAAGTAGAGATAATGTAATGGAAATGATTCAATTTGTTATGTCTCAAGGTGTAGATTATAAAGATCCTTATATAAGGTTTTTAGTTTTTGATTGTATGAATGCATATCGTAAAGATCCTAGAAATCCTAATAGCGGCGCTAGTTGCGCCAAAGGTATGTTTGAACGTGTTTTTTTAACAAATAAATCTGTTTTAATACCTTTGTGTAGTGATGATACATCTTCGTCAGCATCTTCGTCAGCATCTTCGTCAGCATCTTCTTCGTCAGCATCAGAATCTTCATCAAGCACTTGTAAGCCAGTATACAGAGAATTATTGGGTTGTTTTTATCCCGATATGGATCTTAATGCTCTTTTTAGTGAATGGTATGCTATTAATAATTTGGAAGAAGGATCAACAAGTCCATTAGCAAATGCTAGTGAAGAAGAGAGAAAAGAAGATTTCAGAAGATTTGTTTTAAGTAAAGTACCACGAGCAGATTCTACAGCAATAAATAATTATATTGAGAGAAATGAAAATACATTTAAAACATTGTTAATAGGAGGCAGACGAAAGCGAAGAAATAGAAAAACAAAAAGAAAATCTTTAAGAAAAGGCAAAGGAAAAACCGTAAAAAAGGACAAAAGAAAAACTAAAAGAAGATATTAAAAAATATATATTTTGCTATTATATATTTTTGCCAATATATATTATATAATGGCAAATACTATTACAGATGATAATATACATACTTTAGTTAGAGAGTATATTAATAATAGAAATAGATTACCAATATGGTTACGAGGCATACCTATTGGTAACTGGGATGTTTCTCGTGTAACAAATATGGGTGGTTTATTTGAAGATTGTGCCAATTTTAATGAACCATTAGATAACTGGAATGTATCGCGTGTTAGAGATATGGATAGTATGTTTAATAGATGTGAAATATTTAATCAACCTTTGGAAAACTGGAATGTGTCTAATGTTACAAATATGTCAAGTATGTTTTCTGGTTGCACTAATTTTAATCAACCTTTGAACAACTGGAATGTGTCTAGTGTTAGAAATATGGTATATATGTTTTCTGATTGTGTAAATTTTAATCAACCTTTGGATAACTGGAATGTATCTCAAGTTATAGAAATGAGATATATGTTTGAAAATTGTAGAAGTTTTAATCAAGATTTAAGTAACTGGAATATATCTAGAGTTAGAAGTATGGTACATATATTTAGAGGCTGTACAAGTTTAACTATTAATCCTAATTGGCAAATTAATCAAATGGTTCTAAATATTGAAAGTATGTTTGTAAATACTCCTTTAGAAGGAACAGTTCTACAACGAGCAGCAGCACCAGAACCAGGACCACTAGCACCACGACAACAACCACCACCACAACCACCACAACAACAATTACCCCCACAACCACCACCACAACAACCAAGACAACAACCACAACTACAACCACAAGGTTTAGCACATGAAATTCACAATGCATTTGCTGATTTGGATTTACCAAAATTTATGACAATTATTAGAAGAGAAAATAATGGTGCTTCTAATTTTAAAAACTATGATAATGTTCTTAAACCTTTAGTTACTAAATATATTGCTACTACAAAAGGTGCTTTATCAGCAGAAGAAAAATCTAGATTCAGAACTGATATTAATGGTTTGATAGGACAAAATGTAGCTGATTATATAGCATTTCATCCTGAAGTAAAGGATAATACACTAGAAGTAATACAATTTGTATTATCTCAGGATCCAAAATATAAAGATTTATATCTTCAAACTTTTCAAAATGAGTGTATGGGTGGTTACAGTACTGGAAATAGACAAAGTTGTACTAAGGGAATGTTTGAAAGAATTTATATGGCAAATAAGGGTACAATTGAAGGTCTTTGTTTTGATGAACTACAAGGGTCAACAAGTGCAGCATCTAGTACTAGCTCTTGTAAACCTGTATATCTTGAATTATATAGCACATTTACACCTGGAGCAGATATAGATATTAATGAGATTTTTCAGAAATGGTATAATCAATTTTCTTATGATGCGATTCCAGAAGAAGAAAATCCACTTAAAAATTTAAGTGTTGATGCAAGGAAACAACATTTTCGTGATTTTGTGAGACAAGATTTGACAAATACACCGCGTATTTGGCAAAATAGTAATTTTCAACGTAAGTTGGAACAATCAATACAATCAAATAATATTATATTTCAAACACTTAATTCAGATGCTGGATTGGGAGGCAGACGAAAGCGAAGAAATAGAAAAACAAAAAGAAAATCTTTAAGAAAAGGCAAAGACAAAAGAAAAACCGTAAGAAAAGACAAAAGAAAAACTAAAAGAAGATAATATAATTTATTTTCTATAATAATTATATGGATAATCATGAAGATGAGATTATGAATATAAATAATATTGAAGATGAGATTATAGACAACTATGAACCAGGAGATAGTGTTAACGTATTTGTAAACGGACGATGGAGACCAGGAACTATTAATGCACTAGAAAGTTGTACTGTTATCAATCATTTAACAGGAAGACAACGTGATGTAACACCAGAATTTATAAGAGGAAATATAGAAGATAATAGTCGAATTGAATTTAGGACAAATCTTAGAAATGATAGTTGGGCGCCTGGAACAATAGTTTTTCTAAATTATACGGTTAATATGGCAGATTGGATTGGTGGTACCGAAGATGTTTCACATACGAATATAAGACGTCGACTACTAGATCTAGAACCTCCACATACACCTGAAGGAACACCACCTGGAACACCACCTAGAACACCGCCAGGACCACCACCAGGATACCATCAACAACAATTACCAGGAGTAGCATTTGAAATTCACAATGCTTTTCCAGAATTAAATTTTAGAAAATTTATGACTATTGTTAGAAGGGATAATAATGGTGCGTCTAATTTTAAAGATCCTACATACCCTCTTCAACCTTTAATTACTTATATTAATACCGATACAAATACAACAATAGTTGATACAGAAAAAACTGATATTACACGTCATTTAAATGGTGAAATTAAAACACGTTTAAATATGTATTTATCAGGACGCCCTGAAAATAGAGATAATGTAATGGAAATGACACAATTTGTTATGTCTCAAGGTCCAGATTATAAAGATCCTTATATAAGATTTTTAGCTTTTGATTGTATGAATGCATATTCTAGAAATCCTGGAGATCCTGAAGAAAGAGGCGCTAGTTGTCCCCAAGGTGTTTTTGAACGTGTTTTTTTAATAAATAAATCTGTTTTAGTACCTTTGTGTGGTGATGATACATCTTCATCCGCATCTTCATCCGCATCTTCATCAACAAGCACTTGTAAGGAACTATATAGAGAATTATTGGGTTGTTTTTATCCAGATATGGATCTTAATGCACTTTTTGGTGAATGGTATGCTATTAATAATTTGGAAGAAGGATCAACAAGTCCATTAGAAAATGCTAGTGAAGAGGAGAGAAAAGAAGATTTTAGAAGATTTGTTTTACATAAAGTGCCACGAGCAGATCCTACAGCAATAAATAATTATATTCAGAGAAATGAAAATACATTTAAAACATTATTAATTGGAGGAAGAAGAAAGCGAAGAAATAGAAAAACAAAAAGAAAAACTTTAAGAAAAGGCAAAGGAAAAGACAAAAGAAAAACTAAAAGAAGATATTAAAAATATATTTTTGCCATTATATATATATAAAATGGCAAATATTCATAATATTCATAATAATAATATAAGACCTTTAGTCAGATTTTATATTGAAGATAGAAATAGTCTGCCAAATGCATTACGAAATATACCAATTGGCGACTGGGATGTTTCTCAGGTAACAGATATGAGTATGTTATTTTGGTGGCGCAGTGATTTTAATGAACCATTAAATAATTGGAATGTATCTAATGTTACAAATATGTTTGGTATGTTTAACTTTTGTAGAAATTTTAATCAAGATTTAAGTAATTGGAATGTATCTAATGTTACAAATATGAGAATCATGTTTGAACGTTGTGAAAATTTTAATCAAGATTTAAGTAATTGGAATGTATCTAATGTTACAGATATGGAAAAGATGTTTGCTAATTGTACTAATTTTAATCAACCTTTAAATGGTTGGAATGTATCTAATGTTATAAATATGAGAAGCATCTTTTCTTTTTGTACTGTTTTTAATCAACCTTTAAATGACTGGAATGTGTCTAATATTACAGATATGGACAGAATGTTTGAATTTTGTCACAATTTTAATCAACCATTGAATAACTGGAATGTATCTAATGTTAGAAGAATGGATGATATGTTTTCTAGATGTCACGTATTTAATCAACCATTAGATAATTGGAATGTATCTAATGTTACAAATATGAGTGGTATGTTTGTTTTATGTGTGAATTTTAATCAACCTTTAAATGGTTGGGATGTATCACGTGTTACAAATATGAACTCTATGTTTATTAGCTGTAATAATTTTAACCAACCTTTAAATGACTGGAATGTGTCTAATGTTAGAGAAATGGAAGTTATGTTTGTTCGTTGTAGAAATTTTAATCAACCTTTGAATAACTGGAATGTGTCTAGAGTTACAAGTATGAGAGCAATGTTTGAAGACTGTACAAGTTTTAATCAAGATTTAAGTGCCTGGAATATAGATAGAGTTAGAAATTTTAGTGGTATGTTTAGAGGTTGTACAAGTTTAACTATAAATCCTAATTGGCAATTACATCGTTCAGCACGTGGTTCCGCATCTATGTTTGCTAATTCTCCTTTACAACCACCACAAGCGCCACGAGCGCCACGAGCGCCACGACAACCACAACAAGCACTAGCACAACCACAACAACAATTACCTCCACAACAACCACCACAACAACAATTACCCCCACAACCACCACGACAACAACCACAAGGAGTAGCGTTTGAAGTACATAACGCTTTCCCAGAATTAAATTTTAGAAAATTTATGACTATTGTTAGAAGTAATAATAATGGTGCGTCTAATTTTAAAGATGCCAGGTACCCTCTTGAACCTTTAATTAATTATATTAATACTGATAAAAGTACAACAATAATTGATACAGTACTTCAAAGAACTGGAGAAAGAATTCTAGAAAAAACTAATACTATAAGTGATTTAAACGGCCAAGTTAAAACACGTTTAAATGGGTATTTATCAGAACATCCTGAAACTAGAGATAATGTAATGGAAATGATACAATTTGTTATGTCTCAAAATCCAGATTATAAAGATCCTTATATAAGATTTTTAGTTTCTGATTGTATGAATGCGTATGGACCTAGAGATCCTAGTTGTACTAAAGGTGTTTTTGAACGCGTATTTTTAACAAATAAATCTGTTTTAATAACTTTATGTAGTGATGATGCATCTTCATCAGCATCTTCATCAGCATCTTCATCAGAAAGCACATGTAAACCAGTATATAGAGAATTATTAGGTTGTTTTTATCACGTTGTGGATCTTGATGCACTTTTTCATGAATGGTATGAAATTAATAATTTGGAAGAAGGTTTGACAAGACCATTATCAAATGCAAGTGAAGAAGAGAGAAAAGAAGATTTTAGAAGGTTTGTTTTACATAAAGCGCCACGAGCAGATACTACAGCAATAAATAATTATATCGAGAAAAATGAAAATATATTCAAAACATTAATAATTGGAGGAAGAAAGAGAAGAAATAGTAAAAAAACAATAAAGAGAAGACAACCAATTCGTAAACTTAAAACAATAAAAAAAAGAAGAAAGATAACTAAGAAACGCCGCTAAAAAATATTAAGAATATTATAAATATATAATTATTATAATTATAATATATATATGACTGATCAACCTAGAGAAAACCATTTAGATATTCAAGGAGGTGTTTATAATCCTGAGGAGCAAGTTGAAGTGAATGAAAACGGTGTATGGAGATCAGGACAAATTCAAGGAGTAGCAAATTATACAGTTAGATATACAGCAACTGGAAGAAATATAACTAGACAACCAAATCAAGTAAGACTAGAAAATACTTTGGATCAAAATAACACTGGAGCAAATACAAATATAATGCCTGGAAGTCAAGTTGAATTTCAAAATAATCCAAGGCAGAGGTATTGGCCTCCTGGAATATTAGTTTCTAAAAATTATAATGTACAAATCGATGGTAGGACAATAACTGTTCCACATACAAGATTAAGACGAGCAGCAGAAGGAGCAGCACAACCACAAACACAACCACCAGTCATTTTTACTCCTAGTCAGCGTGTTGAAGTCAACGATAATGGTGTATGGAGACCTGGAGTAGTCCGCGGATTATCAAATGATTATACAGTTAGAAATACAGTAACTGGAGAAAATGTAAATAGACATGAAACTCAGGTAATGCCTATAATACCTTTTATAGCACGAAGATATATTATGCCTGAAGATAGAGTTCTATTTCTAGATAATAATCGTTGGATTCCTGGTACATTTGTTTCTAGAAACTATTCTGTGTCGTTAGATGATGGTATTTTTTTGTCTGTGCCGGATACAGAAATAAGAGTAGCAACAGTTCAACCGCGAGCAGCGTGGCGAGCAAACGTAGCAAGATGGCGAGCAGAACTAGCGCGACCAGCACAACCACAACAAGCACCACGACCAACCGGAGTTGCTCATGAAGTACATAATGCGTTTGCTGATTTGGATTTACCAAAATTTATGACTATTATTAGAAGAGAAAATAATGGCGCTTCAAATTTTAAAAATTCACAAAATGTACTCAGACCATTATTTCAGTATATTAGTAGTTCAGATACAAATCTATCACCAGAGCAAAAAACTAAATATAAAACAAATTTTAGAAAGCCTAAAGGTATAATTGAAAATGTAGATCAGTTTGTTAGTGATCATCCTGAAGTATTAACTGATACACTAGAAGTAATACAGTTTGTATTGTCTCAGGACCCAAGTTATAAAGATTTATATATAGAAACTTTTGAAAATGAGTGTATGGGTGCATATAATATAACTGGAACCGGACAAAGTTGTACAAAGGGAATGTGGGAACGAATTTATATGGCAAACAAGGGAACAATTGAAGGACTTTGTTTTGATGAATTACAAGGATCTACAAGTGCTGCTTCTGCTTCTGCTTCTAGTTCTTGTAAACCTCTATATCTTGAGTTATACAGTACGTTTACACCTGGTTCAGATATAGACATTAATGATATTTTTCAAAAATGGTATAATCAATTTTCTTATGATGCGGTTCCAGAAGAAACAAACCCTCTTAAAAATTTGAGTGTTGATGCGAGGAAACAACATTTTCGCGGTTTTGTGGAGAACGATGAAGCAATTACACCGCGTATTTGGCAAAATAGTGATTTTCAGAAAAAATTAGAAAAATCTATAAAAGATAATAATATTATTTTTGAAACACTTACATTAGATGCTGGATTAGGTGGAAGAAAAAGAAGAAATAGTAAAAGAAAAACAAAAAGAAAATCTTTGAACAAAGGCAAAAGAAAAACTTTAAGAAAAGGCAAAGGAAGATATTAAATAATAGATTTTTATCATTATATATATATATATTATATATAATGGAAAATGTTATTACAAATGATAACATAAGCGATTTAGTTAGTGATTATATTGAAAATAGAAATAATCTGCCAGCATGGTTACAAGGTATAGCTATTGGCGACTGGGATGTTTCTCGTGTAACACGTATGCGTTCTTTATTTAGAGGTTTTACAACTTTTAATGAACCATTAACTAATTGGGATGTATCTAATGTTACAAACATGGAATGTATGTTTGAAGGTTGTTTGAGTTTCAATCAACCTTTGAATAACTGGGATGTATCTAATGTTATAGAGATGGCTATGATGTTTAGTGGTTGCGAATTTTTTAATCAACCTTTAGGAAACTGGAATGTATCTAATGTTAGAAGTATGACAGCAATGTTTAATGAGTGCGATAATTTTAATCAACCTTTAAATGGTTGGAATGTGTCTAATGTTAGATTTATGAGTGATATGTTTAGAAACTGCGATAATTTTAATCAACCTTTAAATGGTTGGAATGTATCTCGTGTTGAAAGTATGCGACGTATGTTTGCAGGTTGTTTGAGTTTCAATCAACCTTTGAATAACTGGGATGTATCTAATGTTAGAGATATGTTGTTGATGTTTAGAGACTGTACGAGTTTTAATCAAGATTTAAGTAACTGGAATGTATCTCGTGTTACTTATGGAGAAATGAATGGTATGTTTAGAGGCTGTACAAGTTTAACTATAAATCCAAATTGGCAACTTGATCCTCTAAGACAAGATGTTCGAAGTATATTTGAAAATACTGGTATACCAGGAGCTTATCGACCATATCGTCCACAACCAACGCAACCAACGCAACAAATGCAACAAATGCCACAAATGCCACAAATGCCACAAATGCAACCAACGCGACAAATGCAACCAACGCCACCAATGCAACAAACGGAACCAAGGCCACAAGAACAAAGGCAACAAATATCACCACTGTTGGCATTCGCACATGGGTTGATAACCGTGGATGAGGTTGCTGAACTTACGATAAATCAACCTGAACAATTTCAAACACTGGCAGCATTCGCACGAGGGGATATTACCCCGGAGCAATTTTTACAAATTGCGAGATTTCAACAAAACCAGATGAGGCATCCAGAACTACTAGGAGTAGCGCAACTATTAGGACAACCACGAGGAGTAGCGCAACCAGCACCAAGACCAGGAGTTGCTTGGGAAATCCACAATGCGTTTTCTGATTTGGATATAGATAAATTTATGAAAATTATTAGAAGAGAAAATAATGGCGCTTCAAATTTTAAAAATTCACAAAATATACTTAGACCATTATTTCAGTATATTAATAGTTCAGATACAACTTTAACACCAGAGCAAAAAACCAGAATAAAAACGAATTTTAGAAAGAAGAAAGGTATAATTGAAAATGTAGAACCTTATATTAGAGAACATCCTGAAGCAAAAGATAGTACATTAGACGTAATACAATTTGTATTATCTCAGGATCCAAAATATAAGGATCTATATATTGAAACTTTTGAAAATGAATGTATGGGTGCATATACAACTGGAGACGGACAAAGTTGTACAAAGGGAATGTGGGAAAGAATTTTTTTGGCAAATAAGGGAACAATTGAAGGACTTTGTTTTGATGAACTACAAAGTAACTCTTCTACATCTGCTTCTTCTACATCTGCTTCTTCTAGTTCTTCTAGTTCTTGTAAACCTTTATATCTTGAGTTATACAGCACATTTACACCTGGAGCAGATATAGATATTAATGATATTTTTATGAAATGGTATAACCAATTTTCTTATGATGCGATTCCAGAAGAAGAGAATCCACTTAAAAATTTGAGTGTTGATGCGAGAAAACAACATTTTCGCGGTTTTGTGAGACAAGACCCATCAATAACACCGCGTATTTGGCAAAATAGAGATTTTCAAAAAAAATTAGAAAAATCTATAGAGGATAATAATATTATATTTAAAACACTTAATTCAGATGCTGGATTAGGAGGACGAAAGAGAACAAGATATACAATTAAAACTAAAATGAAGAAAAGACAAAACAGTCGTAAACTTAAAACAATAAAGAAACAAAGAAAAGTAACTATGAAGCGTTTAAAAAGAAACGGTAGAAAAACTATAGGAAGATAATAAAATTTATAAAACTATATTTACATTATTTTCCTTTTAATCTGTGACGTTTAACTGTTTTCCTTAACCTTTTTACAAATTTTCTTAATTTTTTAGTTTTTATATTTCTTCGCTTTCTTCTACCTCCAATTATCAGTGTTTTAAATATATTTTCATATTTTTCAATAAATTTATTTATTACTTTACGATCTGCTCCTGGTACTTTACTTAAAACAAACCTTTTAAAATCTTCTTTTCTTTCTTTTTCACTAGCATTTGCTAATGGACTTGTTGAATCTTCTTCCAAATTATTAATTATGTACCATTCATCAAACATCTCCCTCAAACTATGACCACCGTCTTTTCTGCTAGACTCCTCCATTTTTCGAAGTTCCATAATAACCTCTTCTGGGGTTGACGGTTTAACAAACTTTATTATCAGCATTAAAGCCTTAGTCAATAAATCAATACTTTCTACATATTTTTGTTCGTCACTTATATCTGCTGCAGAAGAAGAAGAAGAAGAAGATGAAGAAGATGAAGATGATGAAGAAGATGATGATTCAAACGACGTTTTAATATTCTTATAATATTTTAAAAGTGACATGTAAGACTCTTTGACAGCACTATAATTATTCTCATTAAACCCACAACAAAAGATAAAATTAACAGTATAATCCTCTAATTCAGTTATTAAAGATTTTATTGTTTCTATCTTAGCTTCCAAATTCGCTTCTTTAAGGACAACGTTGCTATCATATAAAGATTCCTGTTTAATTTGTTGTATTACCATTTGAAATTTTGGTTCAAACTCAGTTGAAATTTTGGTATAACGGTCTATATCATCAAACCAAACACAATCTGATGGATATTCCATATCACCTACTTTTGCATTCCTTATTTTTTCTTTAAAGTATTCTAATAGTGTTATATTACCTTTTTTGTCAGGAGGGAATTTTTGCATAATACTTGGCATTCTCTGAATAACTGCTAGTAATTGCCATAAATATTTATAATATCCACTACCATTATTTTCACAAATATAATCTATTTTAAAATCTTCAATTACATCTAAAGATGATGCTAATGGTAAAAATATATTATTTTTGTATTCTGTTAGTACTCGAAGTCTCTCTTTAGTGCTCTTACTATTTAAATTTTTGGATATGTTATTTGCTTCATCAAAATCTTTAAAATATTTGTGTATATTAATTGATACATTAGCCGCATTATACGCTTTTTGCTCAGCATACCCATCTTTTGCTTGATTAATATAAGCGAAATCAGGAGTAAAAAAACATAACCTGTCCAATGCGTTTTCCATAAATTTATTAAAGTCTATCTCTCCATTTTCAATAGTACTTTCTTGTAAAGCTAAATCCAATAGTTTTAGTTTTTTGTTTTTATCTACTATTGTAGCACCTTTTACTATAAAATCAAATAAACATTCTGCTTTTTCTTTTCCTTGTTTACCTTCATTGATTTCATAATTACTAATAACACTGACTATAGTAGGCATTATATTCCTCCTATCTTTAACTACTGAAGAAGCAGTTGGATCAGAATAACCTAAAGTAGCAGTTTTAACATTTATATCTGTAGAAGAAGTAACTTGGGTTGTATTTAAATCTGAATCTGAAGTAAGAGGAGAAGTATTATCACTAGTTGAATAACTGGGAACTGTATTTAAATTTGATTCTAAAGTAGTAGTAGGACCAGAAGAAGTATTATCACTAGTTGAATAACTGGGAACTGTATTTAAATCTGATTCTAAAGTAGTAGTAGGACCAGAAGAAGTATCATCCATAGTTAAAGAAATTTGATCTGTATTTGAATCTGAATCTAGAGTAGTAGTAGGTCCAGATGAAGAAGAAGAAGAGGAAGAGAAAGTAGGAGAAGCTGGTTTAATAATAGCAGAAGGTCCCAACTTGGCAGGTTTACTCATATAAGAATTAAGTTTATCTTGTAGACTTTTTTTATCTTCATTACATACTTGTAATCTGTTTCTTACACTTTTCAATTCTTGTTCACACTCATTTATTCTTTTGTTTTGTGCTTTCATTTTATCATTATTTTCAATATTTTTTTGTACTTGATTAGTGTGATAATTTTTCAGTTCTTCTTTTAAAGATTCGTTAACTTTTGCATTTTCTGATTCACTTGCATCTTTTCTTTGTAATTCGTCTCTTACTTTTGCCAATTCATCATATATGGTTTTTTCTTCTGTTATTTTCCTATTAAGATCATTTAACTTTCTTAAACAAATATTGATATTTTGTGTGAAAATAGGAAAATCTGATTCTCTATGAAGAGAATCCGGAGGCATACGGGACAAACCTTTTAAAATTTCTTCCATTATTTGTCTAGCACTATCAGATGATACAAATTTATCACCCAACTCATTCTTATGACCAAACTTACTGTGGATATCATCATTATGAATAATCTGATTTAATAAACTAGCAGGAGTTTTTTCATCAGCAAATGGAAATAATGACGGGTCTATTGGTATAGACTCTCCGTAGTCCTTCAACATTTTAAGAATATCTCTTATATCAACTGCTAAACCCTTTTCACGTATATCTGCGCCACCATACATAATTTTAGATTTTTTACTTGTATTTCTTTTTATTCCTTTTGTTCCTTTTGGTTTATTTTTTTTACTTTTCACCATTTATATAATATATTAACAATATAATATATAAAATTATAAAATTTCTAAAAATATAATGACATTTGTATTCCTTTTTCTTCGAAACCTGATTTAATATACACTCGTTGAACTTCTTTAACACAATCTAATATCACTTTGTAACAATCTTTCTCTCTCGCTTCTATTTTTAAAAGGTCTAAAATATCTTGACTTATCTTGAAACCGCGATAACTTGCTTTCACAACTATATCTTCTATATGTCCTACATTTTTACATCCGTGTATTATTTTTGGTTCTATGATTAGTGTCCCTGACGCCACAATTTTGAACCCAGTTGAATGTGGGTTTTCTAAAAAACAAATAATAATTGTACCCATTTGACTTATCTTTTGCACATTTTCTAAAAATTTGGGCGTATCTACTTTAGACACTTCAGTTAGTTCTGATAAAAGATCTAAATAACTATTTTTAATTATTTCGACATAATCCGGAAACCGTTCAATTATAACAGATAATTTATTGTATTTAACGGTTGTTGTCATCATTCACTTTTTATAAAAGTGGAGCAAAAAACCACAAATAAAACGAATTTAATTAATTTTGCTTTTGCTTCGCTTAAACTTTTTTTAAAAGTGGATATATATATAATGGCTGCGGTTGTATTATTAATTACTGTTGCGACTGGAATTTACGCTACTATCAATTTAGGAACTGCCGAATCTAAATACGAAGCAAATGGTTTATTACACGAAAAAGTTCGTCAGTTCTATGATGCTGATCTTAAGGATGCGTGCGAAAATGCGGAATATGATTTGAAAAATGGCGAACATACATTTTCTTGTTCTTTAACCAACAAAAAGGGTGGTAAGAAATCAAGAAAATCAAATAAATCAAAGAAAAATAAGAAGTCTAGGAAATTAAGGAAATAAAAAAAAGTGGATTATATATATGTCAGCCTTTGGTTCAGGACCTTCAAATGGACAATTTTGGTATGGAAGTAGTACAAATTTCCCAGGATTTTTATATAAGAAAAATGTTGGTGTAGGTGGTCGTCGCAGCACCAAAATGGGTGCAGGTGGCAATATTACTTGTAATAGTTCAACTTATTTATATAATAAATATAAACCCGGACAAGGAGGTGTAGGCGCCTCAAGCATTGCGAATCGTCGTGCGAAAAACAGATTAGCAACTATTTGCACCGAGCAAAAGTGCTTTCCTTGTTATACAACTCTTGGTCAATATAGTAATTATACTCATAATCCTAATGGTTTTATACCTTGTCCTTCTAGTAGTAATTTTGTATCACCTGCTATTAATTATCCCATTTAAAATACCAAATCATTAATAATTAAAAATATAATTAATTATTAATTTAACGCGGCGGCATATATGGTCTGTAATAGTGATTATCATATTTCACATTTGGATCATACCATTGGACACCGGGTGGCGCTACATACGAATAATTGTAGTTTGTTGTTGGTCTAAATCCCGCACTAACTGGCGTCTGCGCTGGGTTTATATTTAAAAACACCATGTTATCATAACTCTTTTTTACTGCGTTGGGATTTGTGTTACACTGTGTAACATAGTTATACCAATAGTTACGTGTGACGCCAACGCTTGGTGCTGTGCCCATTTTCATTGGTCCTGAAAATGTATTATTATCAATATTATTGATATATGACTGAATGCTTCGAATTCTTCGTGGTCTGCCTGCCATTTATATATATATCAACTTTTAAAAAAAATATACCTTTTTAAAGGTATAACCAAAAATTTAAATTTCCTAAAAGATATAATTAAGTATTATAAATAATTAATTATATGAGAGCCTTTTTTGGGAGTCGAACCCAAGACCTTGTGCTTACAAGGCACATACTCTAACCAACTGAGCTAAAAAGGCATTGGCAATAGTTTATTACTCTATTACATATTATTACAATATTATATCTTTAAATAGTTTAAAAATTAAATATATAATATATTATAATATGTCATTAAATTATGAATTAATAATACAAGAAAATATTGAATTAAAAGAAAGACTTGCTAAAGTTGAACTTGAATTAGTAGAGACAAAAGAACATCTAAAAAAATATACAGCACCATCAAGAAATAGAATATATTATGAAAATAATAAAGAAGAAATAAAACAAAAGGTAAAAGAATACAAACAAACCAAAAATTATGTATACAAAGCATCTCCTGAACAAAAAAAGGAGTATGCAAGAACTGCTTATTTAAATAAAAAAGCAAAATTACAGAAACTAAAGGAAACAAATACTTTAGAAAACATTTAATTATTTACGTAAAAACTTATATAAATAAATATATTTATATAATATATAATGACTTCTGATATAAAATATAATTATGAATTATTAAATAAATTTTGTAAAGAAAACAATTTGAATATATTAGAAAATTTTGAAGAAACAAAAGTTAATTGTAATGTAAAATTAACAAGTAAGTGTATAACTGAAGATTGTAATGAGTTTTTTCATAAAAAGTTTCATATTTTATATAAAACAAAAATATTTACTTGTAAAAAATGCACTTGTATAAATAGTAGCAAGAAAATTAAACAAACTTTTTTAGATAAATATGGTGTAGAAAATATAAATCAATTACAAGAAATAAAAGAAAGGAAAATTAATAATTGTTTAAAAAAATACGGTGTAAAAAATGTCGCACAAAATATAGATATAAAAAATAAAACAAAAGAAACTAATAAATTAAAATATATTGAAAAACATAATAGTTTGCCACCATCTTTTATTGATAAAAAACAAGAACTTTTTGAAAAATATGGAACACACGACTATCGTAATTCGGATTATATTAAAAATAAAATTAAACAAACTGTATTAGAACGGTATGGAGTAGACCATATATCAAAATCTAAGGATATTCAATCTATTAAAAGGCAAAGTTGTATGAATAAATATGGTGTTGAATTTCCTATGCAATATCCTGAATTTTCTGAAAAAGCATGTAAAAATAGTTTTCTAATGAAAAAATATGTTTTACCATCTGGAAAAATAATTAAAGTTCAAGGATATGAACCATTTGCGTTAAAAGATATTATTAATATTGATAAAATAGATGAAAATGATATTATAACTGGTTGTAAAAATGTGCCAACTATTTGGTATAATGATTTACAAGGAAACAAACATAGACATTTTGTAGATATATTTATTCCTTCTCAAAATAAGTGTATAGAAGTTAAATCTAATTGGACTGTTAAACTAAATAATGTATTTTTAAAACA
>Ga0255214_1000070_pt1 | contig 25622 bp, 25 predicted proteins | sample Miss_Law_RepB_8d_FD_189951 | JGI IMG/M metagenome (GOLD analysis project Ga0255214, IMG submission 189951) | Freshwater microbial communities from Mississippi River, Louisiana, United States - Miss_Law_RepB_8d | ecosystem: Environmental > Aquatic > Freshwater > River | place: USA: Louisiana... | reverse complement strand
CTCGATAACAGACCCATACCAATTCAATCTGGTTCCTTTTACCACTCGAATATCGAGAGCGTCTTGAACTTAGCCATTAGTGGTGTTGGTAACACGTTGTACACCAATGTTTTATACGGCACGAAAATAATTAACAATAGCACCAATACAGCAAACGATTGGACTTATAATCTCCAACCCATGAAGTACAAAGGGGGCGCTCTTGTTTTCAACCCCTTCACATTCACTGCAACGGACAGCAAGTCAATTACTATTAACGTGAACATCGGCAACAAAAAAAACCAACCAGGTGATAATTATTGGATTGGTGGCTATGCTTGGAAAATAGAAGTGTTGAACTCTTTGCCCTCGAGCACAACAGCGATTCTTTCAAACAAAAATGGCTTCGAACAATCTGATATGCGATATTCCACAGGCGGTGCATCATTCAATAATTAATTTCTCTATAATCATTAGAAAGCAATGGCAACTAATAATTATAGCGATATCGAGACTCCCAATTTTAGCTTCTTTGGAGGCGAAACGATACTAGAGCAACTTCGTGCGAATTTAATTCGAGACGCAGAAGACCCAACTCAATCTAAATTCCTCATCGCAAATGCAGGCACAGACCAAACGGTAACAACTAGAATAATTTATAGCGATGAAGCCGATGACAATACTAACACCGACAACAACGAAAAAAGAGTGGCCACTCGTAAGTGGTGTAAAAACGCATTTATCAGCAATGTTATTGACCCGCATATTTTAGCAACAGATTATGAGTTCACATCGTCATCCCATATTTATGATACTGCAGACCAATTACGCTGCAAAACAAATGGTACATTGTTAAACAGTGTTACCCGAAAGGAATACGTCGACAATCTAGTAGCAACAAAAGCACCACTAGCAAACCCTACATTTACAGGCACTGTATCTGGCATTTCAAAAGCTATGGTTGGCCTTGGTAATGTAGACAACACATCGGACGCAAACAAACCAATTAGCACAGCAACTCAAACAGCTCTAGATTTAAAAGCCCCATTAGCAAACCCTACATTTACAGGCACAGTTGGTGGCATTTCAAAAGCTATGGTTGGCCTTAGCAATGTAGACAACACATCGGACGCAAACAAACCAATTAGCACAGCAACTCAAAGCGCATTAGATTTGAAGGCTTCACTCGTCTATGTTGATGGTCAAATAAATTCTCTTGTAAATGGAGCCCCAACACTGCTCAACACTCTGAATGAGATTGCAGCTGCTCTAGGCGATGACCCTAACTTCGCCGCAAGTCTCACGACTGCTCTGTCACAAAAGCAAAATATTATTCAAGACGGTGACTTAACAATTGCTAAAACAGCAAATTTGTCGTCCACTTTAAACACACTACAAACGGATGTTAGTTCATTACAAACGAGTTTGACTGGAAAGCAAGATACAATCGTCGATAACAGCTTGGCTATAAGTCACGTCGCTAATTTACAAAGTAGTTTAACTTCATTAGCAAGTGACATTACAAGCAACACAAACACTTTAAACAGTGTTAGTTCATCAGTTTCAACCAATACAACAGCAATAGCATCTTTAGAAACAAACAAGCAAGATACAATTGGAGCAAACGACCTGCTTATTTCATATGTTGATGGGCTTCAAACTGCATTGGATGCAAAGCAAAACACAATTGGAGCAAACGACCTCCAAATTTCTTATGTCAGTGGGTTACAAACTGCGTTGGATGCAAAGCAAGATACAATTGGAGCAAACGATTTGCAAATCTCTTATGTTACTGGATTGCAAACTGCATTGGATGCAAAGCAAGATACAATTGGAGCAAACGATTTACAAATCTCTTATGTGAGCGGATTGCAAACTGCATTGGATGCAAAGCAAAACACGATTGGGACAAACGACCTCCAAATATCTTATGTCAGCGGATTGCAAACCGCATTAAACAATGCTGACTCGTCAATTAGCGCCGCTGTTGCAGACATCACCACGCTAGAAAACACAGTCGCAAATGTGCAAACAACTGTCAGCGCTCATTCGACATCTATCGCTACATTGGAAACCACTGTTGCTGGATTGTCAACCCCATCAGCCCCTACAAATATGGTCACAACTGACACGACTCAGACTATTTCGGCGGACAAAACATTCTCTGGTTCAATTACTTTCAACAATGCAATTGCAATCCCAGATGCATCTGTTGCTCAAAGCAAAGTAAATGGCTTGGCAACAAGTTTGGCGGCAAAACAAGACACACTAAACAGTTCTTCTGCAATTACAGTTGCCTCCATTAATGGTGTTAGTTCGACAACCTTAGGATACCTAGATGCAACTTCTTCAATTCAAACACAATTGAATGGAAAGCAAGCAACATTAACTACTGGTAGTGTGTCGGATTCTTTGTTATCATCAGTTTTCGTGAAGCCAAGCACAGCACCAACATTAACAGGTACAAATTTTAGTGACATTCCACAAAGCGCTGTGACCAACCTTAGCACCGATTTGGCTGGCAAACAGGCCTCCATTGGCAGCACAACTGACCTGTCATTCCGAAATTTGACTGCAACTGGGACTGTTAGTTTGCCTTCGTCTTCTATTCCCACATCGGCAATAATCCCCGGAGGGAATTTATCCGTTGGCGCTTTGACTTGTACCTCAGAAGTGGATAGCGGAAACTTAAAAGCAAACAGCTTTTGCGAGACGCTAGCAGCTGTGACAACAAATAGCAGCAACAATTACACCATGAATTACAACTCTGGTTCTGTTCAATACCTTGCCACAGCACCAACAGCCAATTTTACATTAGCTTTGCACAACTGTTTGGCATCTGGAACACAAACAAGTGTGTATTCACTAGTCTACGTTAATAGTGGCAAATTTTACCCCAGCACAGTCAACGTGTACAGCGATGCTGGTACAACTTCAGTCCCTTGTACCGTCATATGGCTCGGAGGAACGCCAACGATTTCAAGCGCCACAGTGTCTATCGTCACCATTTCAATCATTAAGACGGCTCTTGCGGCAACAACGTACGCAATGGCATCGCTCGCTAATTACTATTAATTTTAGTAACAACTTTAGCTTTGAAATAATTTTCTACTGTTTTATTATAAAATGGTCAAACTCAAAAACCAAAGCAGCGCTCTACAGTTAGTAAAAGCTAAGGGCAGTGTTAGAGCTGCCAATGCAAAAGACGAGGCTTTTGAGGTGCTGTGCGAAGCGGTTGACGACAACGTTAGCAAATCGCTTGCCGCAGAGAATCCCGATGTAATCGTAACTATTGCAAATCTCATAGACAACCTCTCGCCAAAGATATTGAAGCACTTGAAAGGTGCTGACAAAAAGCAGCTCTTGATTCGGTTGTTAGAATATAAGTTCGGCACCATTGACGGCCAAGCACTAGGCCGATTGTCACAGTTGGTTGATTTCGTATGCGAATCTGGTCTGGTTCAAAAAGTCAGCAATGCTGTCATTGCAAAAAAAGGATTGCTTTCGTATATCACCAAATGCTTCGTGTAAGCAGCAAAATAATCAATCGATTAGCCAGCAATTTTATTAATAATACGATTGAGAACCATTTAGGCATATTTGGCCAAAAACCCAGTATACAGCAACTACTAGTTAGTTTAGTGCTTGTCAAACTTGGAGTCAAAAACATTGCAATCGTTGGGATAATCCTATTGTTTGTTTAATTGAATTTTATTTAGCAAATTTCAATTAAATTTTTTTCCAAACCAATATTATATTATGTCTACTTTTTCGAAACTGTCAACCCAATTGGGAAACAAAATGCTTCCTATCAACGAGCATCAAGTATCAACTCATCCATTGTCAAAACAAAACGGATTTCCTTATCCCACCTATGTGAATATCACGCCCAACACAGCGCCTGCCTGGGGTGCGCAGGCAATCTTCGACGTCAAGGAAAACGGTCTTCAAATCGAGCATACTTTACAAATTGTTGTTAGTGCCGTGACTGGAGCTGTAGCCCCTAAGCTAGTACCTGCGTGTTTCTTCTTGAGAAAATGCGAGTGGGTCTCAGGCAACGGAAATGTCATTAAGAATGCGCTCGCAGACGAAACATTCGTCTGTCAGCAAATTTTCGGCACCGACAGCGAGCGCAATGAGTTTGGGTGTGCCGTCGGTCAGTATGAAACCCCTGCTTTAAGAGTTGCTGCTGCTGCTTCTCAGGCCACGTATTTTGTTAAATTGAGATGCCCTTTTGAGCAATCAGGCTCTTTCAGTATCTTAAACCCGAGCCATCAAGTGTCTTTGCGAGTCGAATTTCAACCCCTCGAAAATATTTGCAGTTACACCTCGCAGACTGCTTTGAATGCCACCATTGTTAGTTGCAATTTGAAAACCCAATTGATTAGATTGCCAGAGCCCGCTCTTTTGAAAATGCAACACGAGTTGGATAGTGCTGGTGTTTTAGTGCATCGCATGACAGAAACACTTAACCAGTCTTTTACATGCGCAGCTGGAACTAGCAGTTTTCAAGCTGTCCTTTCAGGGTTGGTCGGTAAATGTGGGCTGTTTTGGTTTGTAGTCCGTGCCGCTCCAATTGTAGATGAGGGATTTTTCACATACGTGCCAATTGCAAACTACTCTCTGACTGATAGCAGCGGGACTAGTGTGGTAGGTGTGTCCAGTATTTCACACAAAGAAAACTGCTTGCTTATTAACAAGAACACCACCGAAGGCAACTATTTGACTCGTGCATATGGCATCTCAGATATTGATTACAATGCCAACGTTTACATGTATCCCTTCGACAATGATGTCTATGCTTTCCAGAAGCATGCCCAGATGACTAATTCGAGAAAATTTACTGGCTCAGACATATTAACAATCAATTTTAATGCAACACTTGTCAACCCCGTAATCATTGACGTGTACATTATGTGCGACGCCGCAATTTTGCAAACAAAATCTGGACTGCAAAGACACATGGCTTAAACCTATTAAGGAAATTTGTTAATTCCAATTCATAATAATTTTCTAACCCATTATTATGAAGAAGAAACCATTGCACGTAGAAACTTTTTTTTCAAGAGACATTGTCTCAAATAACCCTGCAACAAAAACGCTTGTCAAGTTGAACCAGCCTATTGCAAATGTAAGATATATTTCTTTGGACAGCATTGAAATGACCAATTGTTTGTACAACATCAGACCTGGCTGCAATGAATTAATCCTCCAACACACAAGCACCAATACTACCAAGTCGTATTTTATCCCAACAGGTAATTACACAGAAATTGCTGACATTTGCACAATCATAAATAATTTGTTAATAGGCAACCCCTTAGTTTCTGGTTTGACATTAAATTTCACGACAAGCACTGATGGCAATTTCATTCTTATTCAAGGCAATGCAAGTGGATACAAAGTCTTGCCAAGTGTTTTTGGCGAGCAAGTACTTGGATTTAATAGCGCACAAATTGTTTCAGGGTACAATGTTACTGCAGCATTACCATTCAACCTTTCACATGACAGCTATTTGTTTTTACGAATCAATAACTTATCCATTGTTGGCAACCTTATTTCATCCAATTCAATACAACGAGGCCAGTTCAAAGTGCCATTGCCTGCTAATTGGAATTTCCTGCAACTACAAACTGCACAAAACACTTTGCCAAGCAATGACAATATCGAAGTTGACCCAAAACTATTGATACATGAATTGGAGTTTAGCATTTATGACCGTTATGGCAACCTAGTGACGACCCCATTCCCTCATTTCTCATTTACTTTGGAATTAACAATCGAATGTTGAAAACTTTAGAAATATATCGATTCATTGAAGAATTTATTTTCTATTCCCAATTTATATGAGCAGCGAACTTATTCAAGCGAACGAAGCCGTAGAGAAGGTTATCAGAAATTTTCTTGTCAAAACATCAAATGTCATACCAGCATTGGCCGAGCATTTTGACCAAGTGAATGATTCGAATTACATTTTAATGGCGCAGACAATTCTTTTATTTTTTCCAACAGACGACGAGAAAACCGTGCGCAACGGAATTAAAACAATCACCGCTTTAAGAAAAAGCAGCATCGAAATCACTGACGAGCAATTTAGCACTCTTTATCCTATCATTTGCAAACACTTGAACGTTTTAAAGAAATGCCTTCAATAAAAATTAAATCCAAAAATAATAATCTTTGAATTTAATAATATGAGCGATATATCCACAAATGTTAAGCGAGTTTTCTCGAGGGGAAGTCATTTTGTGCCTCCAGCACCAGCCCCTGCACCTGCACCTGCACCAGAAACAAATATCAACTTTTCTATTAGCGAAGTCTATGATGGCGACAATGAAAATGAACCACAAGTCGAATTCAATCCCCTTGATGCTTTGAATCGAGACAATTATAAGCCACCCGAACCTGAAGAGAAGAAGCCACGAGGCCGACCTCCCAAGAAGCAATCCAATGTCATTGACGACAAAATTCTTGAAATGGCCAGACGCAAACAAGAGCAAATGATGATGAAGGCAAGGCCTATTGCACCTATCCCATCATATCACCACAACGACGGCGAAGAGATGTCTAGCGACGACCTGATGTCCAAGGAAATTCGTGGGCTTCATCTGAAAGTGATGCAATACAAGACGATGTTTCCAGAAAATAAGCAAATCCAAGCCCTAAAAATACCCAAACATGCAACCAAAGAAGATTTAGAAATGGTTATTATGAACATGGACAACCTATTGGATTGCTCATCCTGCTCTTTAGATAACTTTATTATTCACTCTTGTCTTCAATTACTCGAAGTAGGTGAAAGCTTTTTCGACGATGACAGTGAATACAATCTAAAAGGCCTCAGTTCAGCCTTAGCAAAAAACAAAGAATTTATGCTGGCTGCGAAACAAATCTATGTCAAGTACACGTCAGTATACGCAATGAGTTGCGAAATGAGATTGATGTACAGCATATTGTTAACTGCAAGCAGTGTTGTAGCACAAAACGCTGCAAAAAGGGCAACCGCTGGCAAAACTGTTGACAAACACGTCCTGGACGAATTAAACGATGTTTAGAAAAATAATATGTATGTTTATATTATAAATGTCACACAAAAGACACCACAAGTTTAACCTCGGTAAAGCGCTTGCACCTGTAACCAAACCATTATTCCATGAAGCCAAAGAAATCATGAACACTCCAAAGGAAGTGCTTGACAAAGGCATGGATATTGTTCAAACAAATTTTTTGCCATTGCTCATCGTTGGCGGTGGAATTGTAGCCATCATAGTTTTACGCCGATAATTTAGCAACTTTTAAAAGAATATTGATTGCTTGGTCAATATTTTTTATCTCAGCAATTATTATAATAATATGGATTCCAAAGTTTCGACTCCTCTATATGCCTTTGTTATCGCAGGATTGTTGCACAATCAGTACATCAAAGAAAAATCGCTAGTAAAGAACGCCTGGGTCGGAGTTGCCTCGGCATCTGGTCTCTATCTCGGACAGCTCCTGCACCCTATGCTTAAGCGACTGTACATTCCATCTTTAGCTCCTTCACTTTACAATTCAAAAGCGGTCATCGAAAGAGGTGCTGACATCGGTATTTCATTCGCCACTGCCTACGCAATTAATACTTACGTTTTGAACAATGTAGAGCTAGACGATGAGTATTGGAAGTTTGCAGGCATTATTTTAGCATCGCATGTTGGCGCAGTGTATGTTTCGGATTACATGCATAATAAAAGTCTCCAGTATTTAACTTCTGACGACATGTAAGCAATTTAAATTTCTAAACAAATAACAAATCATGATTCGAATTTGTTATTTATGCAAATTTCCAATTAACACATGCTGTAGCTACACTGCTTTGGCACCAAGCGCAAATGGCTTATTCAAACGCCGCTTTTTCCATAACCGCTGCTATGAAGCGTGGAATAAAATGTTGCCATAATAATAAATGGCACAGAACTTCTTCAGTGTAAAAGACGGATTCAATAAATTAAACAACATTATCAAATACCATAATCCTGTGCAAATCCGAAACTTGCTCTTGAACAACGATGCGAGAATGACACAAATTTTTAACGTGAACGCTGCAAACAGACTGATTTTCACTCCATTGAACCTCATCGTTTGCGAAGACCAACAGGAAGTTGAGCAAGCATTGAACGATGTCTATTACACAAATAATGAAGCATTGTCATTGGGTATTAACGCCTTTTACGCAAAAGTGCGTTCACGATTTTGTAATGTGACTCGTTCTCAATGTAGCGCATTCCTCCACAACCAGCCTGAATACCAGGCGACATTTAAAGCAAAGAAAGTGAAAGTGAATAAGAAAATAACCAGTGACCATTGTAATCATAAATGGCAGCTAGATTTGATAGACTTTTCTATTTATGCAAACGGCAACAATAACAATAATCGACGAAAATATCTCGTTCACCTTATAGACCTCTTTTCACAAAAATCGGCCATCTATGCCATTGTTAATAAAACGGCCCAGTCAATCATAAATGCATTGAATATTATCATCCCACAGCAAATGGGCAATACATTTCCTCAAATACTTATCAGTGATAATGGCCCTGAGTTTCGCAATGCTTTGATGACAAATTGGTGTCAACAAAACAACGTGCAACATATTCTTACCATGAGTCATCATCCAACTCAAAATGCTTGGATTGAACAAGCCCACTCGAAGGTGCGAGCCTTCCTACGTGCATTATTCATAAGAAACAACAATAATTTCAATTGGACCAATCACCTGCATGAGCTGCTTGCGCATTTAAACTCTCGAAAGAATTCGTCGACAGGATATTCGGCGGACGAATTATGGATTCCTGGTCATCAACCTATTCTAAGAGTTCCTCTCACTAACAGTCTGACTGAAACACAACAGGAGAAACAATTAAAAGTTTATGATAAACAGCGTGGAATCGCTCGTGATGTTGCTCGTAGCATGCAGGCAAGTGATTTACACGTGGGCGATACGGTGCGTGTATTAAACTCAGAGCTGTTTCCTGCAGTCAGGCGCAAACTGAAGAACGAAATTGAGAAGAAACAAATCGTCGTAAAATGGTCGGGCGAAATTTACACTGTGAGCCGTGTCGTTAATGGTGACATGTACACGCCACGGAGATACGAACTGCAAGTCAATGGTAACAATCTGATGACACAGAACAACGGACTCAATGTTGCGCCTGTTGTTAGAAAATGGTATCGTTATCATTTGCAACCTGTCAACAATGTTGTGCCAAACTTGCTGACAAACCAAGACACTAATCGTTTGAACAAAACTTAAGACTTTTTAATTAATACCAAAATTCAAAATATTAATTAAACTATTACTCGTCAACTATTCCAAGTTTCAATTTCAATTTTTCCATGGCTTTTTGTTGTTTCTCCTGCAAATCCATTAATAATTTATGTTTATCTTCTTCACTCAATTCCTGTTGCTGCTTTTGTTTTTTATTAGCTTGATAGCGTTGGTTTCTTGCTTTCCTCAACTCCTTTTGACGTTGTTCTTTTTCTTCTGGACTCATTTTAACTTCAGCATCATCTTGTGTCTCATTTGATTTAATTTTTTCACGATATTTTTTGTCGGCCAATCGCCTTCGTGCTCGTTGCTCTTGTACCAAATCATGTTTTATTCCATCAATGAATTGAAGCATTGATTCTTTGTTAGCACATATCATGTCTTTTAGATTTTTGAAAAATTCATCTAAAAATAATATAAACTGATTCTTAATCCGTTGGTATGTCGAACGTTGTATGAATACTGGTACTTGTTCAATAGCCGAGTTAATCCATTCGGTGTAAGGCAGTTTGATTGGGTTAAACAATTCAAAGAATTTGCTTTGATTAATTGATGAAATAAATTTATCGCAAAATGCAATGCTTTTTACAAATGGTTTAAAATATTGCTGCACATCCTCAATCACTGTGTATAGTGGCAAAATTTCTTGTTTCAAATAAAGAAACTCGCCATTGGCGGTTCTAAATAGTGTATCGCCAATGTATCGACGAATTTCACAGTAAACTAAAATATTGCTTGGTATCGAATCTGAAGTAAAATGATTGTTGTCAATCAAATATTGAGTCATTTTCAAACGGTTGTCTATTTCACAAGGCAATGGAATTACGGTTTTGTTAAACGCACAGAACATTCTTTTTTAAAATACGTTAAGAAAATATCTTTAAGTTAAAATATTAATAAATATATTAATTAAATTTATTAATAAAAATATGAATCAATTTTTCCTAAAATGTTTTAAATAGCAACTGTGTCACAAAATCTATTTAACAGGTTTTTAACACACGCTGACTTTGAGTAGGTTTTACCGTCTTCTTCATTGGCTAAAATAGTCAGAATAATTTCTTGAGGTTCTCTATCGCTATGCATCCCCAACTGTTTATAGTTATCCTTTACGTAAAGAATATATCTCATAAATTTCCACATCACATTATCATACAAAATCCCCATAAAATTTGTATCGTGACACCATTTACCATCTTTAAAATAGTGAAATGCATTAGTTTGACGATTTGAACACACGAATGGCCATTCGTCCTCATCTAAACCTTCAAGTCCACTTGCAATGCAAGCATACAGAAAATCTTTTTTGTTTAATCTAATCATATCAATCGTAACATACATTTTTTCAATTAATGTATTGATGTCAATTGGGGTGCGTTTTAGCAAATCTGTCTTGCAAAACTTCTTCTTCTTGGGGGTTACTGCTGGAGCAGGTTGTATCACAGCAGGTTGTATTAACTGCATGAAAGCATTAAATTGTTCAGGGTTTTGCATTAAAGCAGCAAGTTGTTCGGAAGTGAATGAGAAATTTGAAGCCATTTCTTTTTATACTATTACTAAAGAAAATTTCTTTAAGTTAAAATATTAATAAATATATTAATTAAAATATGAATCAATTTTTTTCATAAATTTATTCATCCAATTTTTACTAAAGTTATTCATCCAAATTTTCCTAAAGTAGTTTATTCATTTTTCAAAGTAATATAATCGCATTGAATCCAAATCGTAAAACAATTATGACACGATAAATGGTATGGAAATTGATATTGATTTTGCTTCCGCCGAGTTGATATCTGGTGGTTCAATTGGTTAAGACGTAAGACGGTCGATAAACGATAATTGAGTTTTAGCCATTTTCAAAAAGAGAATTGTAATATTTCAAAAAACTGTTTATCGATAAGCAGATTTTTAAGAAATCCATTTTGACTTTTGAAATACAAAATAATTGAATTATCGTTTATCGACCGTCTTACGTCTTAACAACCTACACTTTGTTAGTTCATCACTTTGCAAAGACACACAAGGCCCCTAAGGCTCGCAGAGACTGCTTTGCGCAGGGACTGCTTTGCAAAATTTAATTTAATCCAAACCAATAGAATTAATTGTGTTTAGTTTGGGCTTTAATCTGTCAATGTATTCTTGTTCTTTTAATTTTAATTGATTAGCATTTTTACATGGACACCACTCTAACGGCACCATTTCCCAATTTTCCCAATTGCCTCTATGTCTCATAAATTGATACAATGGATATTCGTGATGCATATGACTAGCATTATGACACGCATTCATATGAGATATTTTCCGCTGCTCGTAATCACATGTAGAACCAATGTAAAATGACTTCACTCGCTTGTCTTTACATTGAATCTTGTAAATCATTGCATTTCTAAAGTTTGGCATTATAACAATACATGACATTATTATTTTTGAAATATATCCAAAAACAGTTTATATCGAATTTGTGCTTCGCATAAACTTGATATCTGGTGGGTTCAATTGGTTAAGACGTAAGACGGTCGATAAACGATAATTGAGATTTAGCCATTTTCAAAAAGAGAATTGTAATATTTCAAAAAACTGTTTATCGATAAGCAGATTTTTAAGAAATCCAATTTGACTTTTGAAATACGAAATAATTGAATTATCGTTTATCGACCGTCTTACGTCTTAACACCCCACTAACACCAGATATCAACTTTTGCGTAGCATCAAATCGATATCAACATGTTAATAAAGGTAATCAAGTTTGGTGTTTAACAAATTCAATCAATATTTGACTCTTTGAAAATCAACAAACTAACAAGTTTAAATTATCAATCATTAGTCGTGTATAGGTATACACGAGTTTTCGTTCAAAATTTGCAAAACATCACCATGGTTATTTAACAGCATATATCATCACAAAGAATATGTCGAGTTGTGATTAAATTAGTTGGAGACAATGTTAGAGAAGTTGATAGCGAATTTGTTAGTGAAGTTGGCTACACATATCGTCACAAATAGTTCATAATGTTTTAGATGGGGATTATTAAGCTTGTTAGTTTATTAACTTCAAAAGACTTCATTTTAAACTTATTTGAAATCAATAACATTGCACAACAAGTTTATATCGATTTGTTGCTTACGCACAAAATTGATATCTGGTGTTAGTTGGGTGTTAAGACGTAAGACGGTCGATAAACGATAATTCAATTATTTCGTATTTCAAAAGTCAAAATGGATTTCTTAAAAATCTGTTCATCGATAAACAGTTTTTTCAATTTTTGTAATTCTCTTTTTGAAAATGGTCAAAAGTTAATTATCGTTTATCGACCGTCTTACGTCTTAACCAACTGAACCACCAGATATCAACTTTATGCGAAGCACTAATTCTATATCAAACCAGTAATAAAGGTATTTAAGTTTGATGTTTGATAAATTGAATCAATATTTGAGTCTTTGAAAGTTGATGAACTAACAAACTATGATTATTAATTAACGGCACTGTTAGTGTGATAAAATTAAATTGCAATAAATAGTGAAGCAAATGGTTATAAATTAATTTACAATATCCTTATAACTCATTTTAAGTGTTAATGCAAATCAAATTACAAATTTTATTGTTTACTTTGTTAGTTTGTCGGTGAATATGCTCAATTATAAATTAGTTTTCTCAAACTTGTGAGGCTACGGCGATGCTGTGGCGATGCTGTGTTGCCGCAGTGGCGAGTTCTCAGTGTGTGCCAGCCTAAGAGGTAAGTTTGTTAGTTTGTCGACACATATTAACATCGATTGTTTAACTAAAAATGGAAAGTTACCCTGAGCTACTGAAAAATTGGATGACTGTGAAACAGAGGTCATATGAATTGGAAGATAAATTGGCTGCTATGACAATAACACTGTATCCCAATGTTGTTGCATTTGTTAACAATGCAGAAACGATAAAAAGTTATATGATTGACCAATTGACTGAAGAACAGCAGGTGTTATTTTTTGAATATTTTTGTTAGTATTTGTGAAATAAATTTTTGGTTAGTTCATTTTGTCTCAAAGCGAGGCTGTCTTGTACAAGCGGAACTCAACTGCTGAGGAGAAAGCATTGAAAGAGCAAAGAATACAACTGAAATATATTCTCAATAAGTTGTATAAAGATTTGGGTATTTTGACTTATGGTAACGACAAGTTTATCGAAGAGAGCATGCGTCAAAATGGAAAAATGTTCAGTGGTCGACGTTCCAGTGGAAGTGTTGTCGATGACGAAATGGTAGTTGACACCAGGTCCGCTGTCGGTGAAAAAAACATTGTTAATGATGTACCTGTTCTGCAAGATGTACACGACGCTTCTGAGTTCGACGACGAAGATGAAGAAGTAACTAAACCGACCGACCGAGACCTTAGAGGTCAGAACCGTTCGCTTCGAAAGCAATTGGCTGAGCAGACAAGACTCATTGAAGAGCTCATGTGTGCGCGCGAAGAAGAGTTGGTCAAATCTTCTACTGATGCTTCTGCTAGTGCTTCTGCCAGTGCTTCTGCTGATGAAAACATGGTAATCGTGATTGACGACGATGAAGAATCGTCAAAAGATGCCGTTGTCGAATCATCTGTTGTCACCTCTGCACAAAGACGAGTTGCTCAGCGTGCACGTGCGACTGTTAATGATAGAGTTTATACTCCTGAATCCTTAGCTGTTTACCATTTGAAGCTCATTTATTATTATCATAGACCTGGCGACATAGTTTTTGACGCTTTTAAAGGTAAAGGAATTTATTTTAACAATTTTACCGACATATTTGGTGCAGGACATTATGTGTGGTGTGAAATTGATGAGGGGAAAGACTTTTTTGATTTTAAAGACCGTGTTGATATAATAGTGACGAACCCTCCATTCTCTAAGTTTGATGAAATATTTGCTCATGCTGTCACACTGCATCCGCGTATTATTTCGTTTATAATGGGAGTTATTAATTTATCTCCCAAAAGGGTAAGCTTTTTGGAAAGTTATGATTATGGGTTAAGAGAAGTTCATTTTTTTCGAGTACAAGGATGGATTTTTATTAATGCCATTGTTGTTTTTGAGAAGGGTTATATTGGCCCAGCAGTATCTGTGTTTTTGCCTCAAGTGTTTAAGCATTGATTATAATTTTGTGTAAATTAATCGAAGTCAAATTGTAATACTCTCTTCAAAAACTTAATTTTATTTACAACACAAATGAATATGCAAACGATGTGTCAATTACAGAGGTAACACCTTATTGTCATATGTAATATGTGATGCATTAGACAGAAAATTCACTACGAGTACTAAGTGTGTTTGATGTAGAAGCTATAAAAATGAAAAGAATAATAAAATATTAAATTTAATTACAACAAAAGCAATTCAGAATGCAAAAACGCCACACAACATGGCCAAATGTGAATGATGGAAGACATCATAGAATAATATTGTGCACAGTAAACACAATGCTCACTACAAATAACAAGTAAGTTAAATGCTAAACTAACAATGCAATGAAATACAATCAGAATTGCTATAAAACAGATTGTCAATTACAAAAAAGTAATTGAAAAATTGTCAAGACAAAAACAAAGCCAATAAAGAACCAAAAACACAGAAAAATGTCATTAACTTGGTGCATAACTTTATCTTCGAGTTTTGATTAAAAATTTGGCCTACAACATAATAAATTATTAGATTATGAGGTCTAGAAGGTTAAAGAAACGTTGCAATAAAAATAAATCAAAAAAGATGCACAAGAATACACGCAAAAACATGCAATATGAAATAAATTATCTGATGATGTATTACCTTGGTTGAAGTTTGTCCATATTTTGAGCAGGAGCCGAGAAATAGTGGCCTGAAGTTTGCCACTCAAATTACTTGTTTACTTTCGTTTTTCTCGTTTTGCCTCGCCTCGGCTCGTGCGAGAAGCGATTGCAATTGAAAATTTCGAGCGAAAAAAGTTATAACATATTAAATTGAATAAACAATTAAATTTAACATGTAAACCAATGTGAATAATTCAATTGTGATTTAATAAATTTATAAATGTGTTAAATGTTGCGTTTGATTAAATTAAATTTGGATTTACAGTTTTCCAGGTTGTATCGGAATAACGTTAATCCGATTGTGAATGTACACGCAATGTAGTGTACATCTGATGTGTACATTTACACCAGGGAATTAAATTAAGCTTAAATTAAAAGAAAAATCCCCCGCCTGATGTAGACGGGGTGTATATTGCCATCAATTTGTGGGGGCGCTAAATCACAGCCAAATGAGTGCGATTTGGCAGCAAATTCGACGCCAACTTTGGGGCACCCCGTACATATCAGGCGAGAGGGTTTTCTATGGTGTGTGTTTAATTAATAATTTGATACAAAGGTTGCATCGAATTATTGACAAGTAACTATGGCAATTAGCCTTTATATTGTTTTTTCAACAATTAAATTATCATTAATAGAACTTGGACTCAATTGTTCCATCAATGATTTATGTTTTGCGCTCTTGCAATGGGTCGCTTTATTATTGTAAGTAACAACACAGCCACATTCGCATGTTAATTTTTGGTATTTTATTTTATCAAGTTCTTGTTTATGTTCTTTTCTGTATGTTTTCATTTTGATTTTGTTGACCTCTGAGTCACGATACTGTTTTGAATACTGTTTTGAATACTGTTTCTGATATTGTTTTATTTCTTCCGCAGTTCGATTTGGAATTGATTTGTTCAAACTTGCTTTCAAATTTTCAATCCAATATCGTTCTCGTGCATGCAATTCGTTTGAGTCATTGCACGGATATTTTTCAATTTCAATCATATCCCAATTGTTCCAGCCATCGTGGGCTCTAATGAACTGGTAAACTTGTAGATTATAAAGATTTGATTTTGGATTGTTGCAATTAAATTTATGTGAGCATTTCCTTTTTGCGAAATTAGTTGTTGAACCAACATAACTATTAGGTATATCAGTGTCTCTACAAACAATTTTGTAAATAATTGCGTTGCTGAAGTCAATGGGTGTTAATGGCATTTTATGAGATATTATGAGTTTTTATGTTTATATTGTTTTTTGATTAATTAATATATTGTTTAGAGAACTTGAGGTCCATTTGAAAATGTCTTTGGTATGATTTTGATTGGCGATTCCCCATCGAACTTCCTAAACAAAATAAAAAAATAATTTCCCCACCAGTATTTCGTATTCAATATGGTAATGTTTTGAATTTGGAAGCCTTTGTTTTTAATTTGTTGCAGTCGATTTGGTGTAAATGAATGAAATGTTTTGTAACTAATTAAAAATCCAATTGTGTGCAAGTTTGGGTATGAGGTGATGAAGTAGTCTAAAAAATAGAAAACACAATTTTTATATTTCATTTGACCCTTTTTGTCTGGTATGTTTGTTTTGAAAGGCGGATTTGTGTAAATAACATTGACTTCATTTTTTTTGTCAAAGTCAAATACATCTTTGCCTTGTGTTATCTCTGACCAGTATTTATTTTTGTTAGTTACTTGGTTATACAAATTCCCAGTACCACGAAAAGGTTCGTAAAAACAATCGTCTGTATTAATTGGATTTAGCTTTAATATCTCTGACCAAACATCGACAGGCGTTTGAATCTCAAAATAGTCCAGTGTTTGCATTTCTATTTTAGAATAAACTAACAAAATAATCTTTAGGGAAATTCTTTAATTCGATATAATTCAAAAGAATTTTATCTGTTGTTAGTTTATAAGGGAATGAATACTGAATACAACGATGCAATTAATACATTACGAGATGAAATGAATAACAATATTTACCAAGTATTGTATGATTTTTACAGCAAAGGAATTGTAAATAAAAACCGTGACGTCTTACGTGTAAAAGGTCGAGCAATGATATTTTTTACACCAAGACAAGCACATGAAAAAGCATGTGATTATATCAACGAATTTCAAGTAACATTGGACAAATTGTTGGAATATCTAATTCCTATATCTTTTGCATCAGGAACAAAGGATAAATTAATGACATCGATTTATTATATTTGGTCGAGCATTAAAAGTGTAAAAGTAGCTAGAGTTTTTACACGTGAATATGTTGATGAACAAGAATTAACTGACGAATATGAAAAAAATTTAGAACTATTACACACAGTAAATGATGTGTTTTGTAACCTCCGCATGTCAATTTTAAGATTTTTAGATAATACAGTTAAACAAACTCTTAAAAAGTATTTAACAAAGAGTGCAGATGACGATGATGAGATTCTAATAATCGAAATGTGTATGAATATGGTAAACATTTGGGCTTATAGAACAATTTTTAAAGACTTGTTAGAAACTAAAAAAATCGAAAAAGTGTTGGTTGACACTTCAATAAAGGAAATACCTCTTCATGTCCAACAAAGATATTACGAGATGAATGAGCTTGCTGGGAAGTTGATTGAAGATTTAAATGATGACATGAAACAAAAGATATTCACAAAGCTCGAAAAACATTACAGAAGTGAGGAAATGGATGAATTAATTCGGCAGATTATGATGAGACCACAAGATTTTGTGGAAAATAAATATTGTCAAAATGGATATTACATTTGGAATCCTTTAAATTGAGTGAAAAAAATGTTACAAGTGGAATAAAAATCACCGAAATTTAATGCCAGACGGTAATTCAGTCCTATATAGGAAGGGGTTTAATTTAATTAATATTAATCGATTTTAATTACTATTAATTGTATTATTTAATTAATTGTGTTTAACATTGCGAACGCTTTGTGCTTATCCATGGCGTGCAAGTTGTATACGAGTGCTGCTGATTTCTCGTCATCAAATGTACCCAGGTAGAATTTTTGTTTGTTCTTAGTAATGTAGGCAATCCATTTCCCTGTCACTGTTTTGCAAACGCCTTTGTAAATGGATGATGTTTTGAACGATGTTTTGCTTCGGTTGCACAAATTATCTTCTTGCGTAGTAATTCTTAAATTTTCTTTTCGACAATCGTTTTTGCAGCGGTTTACATGGTCAACAACTAATTGCTGCGAGTTTTGTGTTAGTTCGTCTCGCATCACATACCTGTGTAAGTACATTTGTTTTTTGGACTGCTTGTCGTAGATTAAAAGATAACCGCTTCGTAGCATGTGAATAGGTGTGTGTTTTAGTTGTTCGAAGTCTTCTGCTGAGACTATAGCAATTTTCCCGTTTCCGTATTTGCCTTTTAATGCAATTTCCATTCTTTGTCGTTATACAATGCCTAAAGATTATTATTTTAAAAATTCAAACATATTTTTTTATTCTGTGATTAATTTAAATGCTTTCAACATTCAGCAGCATTAATTCAATCATTGCAAAACCAAATTCAGGACCCGCAGCAATACCAATCACCCTGAACACCACAAACCCAAACGGGGCAGGAAATTTGGGCTTCTGGCAACTAACAAACCAAATTACTAGCAAAGGTGTTACAGCGGATGATGCTAACTACGGCAGCAGTTGTGCAGTAAGTAAACACGGCCAGATTTGTGCTTGGACACGAGCTACAAATACAACTAACAAATTTTACAGTGGCAATCTCAATGACGGCACGATGTACGAGCGAAACATAACGTCGTTGGGATACAACACTGGCTGTCAAGCTTACAATTGCGCAATGTCGAGAGGCGATGGTGGTCAAATCATAATCATTTCTGTAAAAAACTATGTTGGAAGTCCATACGCAATATCGTTTAACGGAGGAGCTAGCTGGACAAAAATTACAAGCTTGACTGGCAGCACCAACCTGTACCCCGATGTGGCTATAACAGACCCTGGTGACTTTTTGTACTGTGTCGGATTTAACAATGGCTACGGTAATGCTTACAGCACAGATGGTGTCAATTGGACATCTATAACTAGCGTGATTACATTTCAAACGTACAGCTGCTCGTTGTCTTCAACTTCGAGTCCATTTTTTGCTTGCTGCACCAGTGTCAGTGGCAACAGTCGATACACAACCACTCCGTTCAGCGGTACTACAAGCGGCTGGACGCAATATTACCAATCAGCGAACCCATCATTATCTCAAGCAACCAGTGATAGCGGTAATAGCATGATTTTATGCTCAGCGGGCCAGGTGCGCTACTCAAATAATGCGCTTCTTGGAGCTAGTGCTACTATTTCAAATGTGACCTCTAGCAGTGGAGGCACAATAACTTATGTGTCGCAGTCAGGCCAAAGAGCCAGTATTAGTACAGACGGGACTAGAATGGCATTTGTCGCTACAAGTGCTACGCAATTTGACTGCTGCTTTTCAACTAACAGCGGCAGTACGTGGACATCAATTAATACCCAGTTTGGAACAACACTGCATTTCACGTCATGCAACTTCACACAAGATGGAAAAAAGCTAGTCTGTCTAGCAAATGAAGGGTTGTACATGTTAGAACTTCCGTAAAGAAATTCTTTTGTTAGTATAATGGACAACGAAGAAATATTAAAGCGATTACAAAAGCTTGAACGCATCGAGCAGAGCTACCAAAAAGCAAGCCAAAAATATAGAGAGCAAAATCGTGAGCAAATTAACCAGAAGCGACGTCTCAAATACAATAATGTGACCAAATTTGATGAGCAACAGAAAGCCAAAATTAACGAACAAGCACGTTTGGCCTATCAAAAAAAGAAGCAACAAGGTTTAGCCGACGAAAAATAAAATATTGTGTAATCATATTGTAACATGAATCACTATATGATTAAAATTAGGATAATGAGTCTCATCATATTCAACTATTTCATGCAACTCCTCAACCTGTATTTCAATCTCAACAATTTTAGAGTCTTTGATTGTCGACAAACTAACAAGGAAAGTAATCCCCTGGTGGATTACAACGAATTGCTTAAAGATTTAGATTAGATTAAAAGTCATCTTCATCATCTTTGTTGAATATGTCTTCTTCCTTTTTAACGTACCAATCTGGCACACGAATTTTACTGTAAATACAGTTAATATCTTTGTTTGACTCTTTGTTTCTGTTATCATACATCAAGAAGTAATAGTTTTGTGTCGAGTTTTCATACATCTTAATGAACTGCTTTTTGCTAATGTTACAGCAATATTCGTCAGCCATAAGTTCGACCGATTTGTTGTTTAACTGGCCGACGAAGCAATGGTCAATATTGGTTCGGAACACTGGGGGGACCAATGTGACTGCTTGCGATGTGCATATTAATGCGATGTTGCAATGCCGCCCCATAGTACAAAGTTTTTTAAAATTTTTGCTAGTATGTAATGCACTACTAGGGTCGGCTGCTATATCATCTAGAATAACGAGTACATGCTTCTTGTCCTTGTTTGCCTTTTTGCCGTTCATTTGAATCATGGTCTGCATCAGACGACCGAGCCATTCGTCGTCATATTCGTCAAAGCATTGGTTTTTAGGCAAAATACCACTATCAGGATTTGTAAAATATGCATTAACACTTTCGGTTCCAGAGAAGCAATAGATTTTATCGAATTTGTCAATCTCGCATTCAATTAGATATTTTAGCAGACGAGACTTTCCACAATTACTTTTGCCGCATATTGAAATTTTTTTGTCAACCAATGTGAAATCGTCCATTTGTAATTATAATTCATTTAGAAAGAAATTTTGTGAATTGGACTTTTTAGCGATTTTTTTTTCTGACCGTAAATTATAACCATGGCAACTAAACGAGATAAGCTGAATATTGGTACGAAGGAGCACTCTACATTTTATGTACCCCCTTTGAATGAATCTGGTGTTGAGGAACGAAAGTCGAAGTCTTTGATGAGACGATTTGCAATTCAAAAACCAGTCGACTACCTTGAATTGAGAGACGAAGTACACGACAAATGCATTAGCAAATTCGCTGACGTAATCTATGACACCTGTTGGGATTTGTTTTCTGAAGGCCTGTATACCGACCCAGAAAACTTAAAAGCAGGTCAAAAGCAAATTCATTTGAAAGGAATGAAGACCAATGGTGGTGCAAGCAATGTTGGTGTTGTTAATGGCAATGGTGTTGATTGGAGACCAAGATGGCCTGGCTCAAAAATTAACCAAGTGAGTACGCAAATCGCTATGTCATTGTACGATAAATTTGACGAGTTTTTCTCCGAGCTGATGCCCGAGAGCTTTGATAGTATTTCTAATTTTAAAATGGGTGAGGCGGCGAGGAACCAGCAAATCACTGATGTTGCAACCCAATTGTAAAAACATCAGTTTTCTACTTTAGCAGTTTTTAAATGACAAAATAACAAAATATTATTTTACCATTATAGCATATAGCAATTATGTACAACCCAAAATTAATGACGTATGATGAATTGAAAAATCGTCAAAATGTATTAAACACTAACAAATATGATTACATGACATCTGCTGTGACAAATCGCTATAAAGTTGACTGGAATCACAAACCACTTCAGCATGCGTCCCTACCAGTACCATTTTCATTAACTTACACCAAAACTACCAAGCCAGGGTATAAAATTCCACAAAAAATGACATCTAGGTTGGAGGAATTTTATAAAATGAAAGGGCTGTATAAAGACAACAAACCACACACTGATATTTTAACCCACAATGCAGCCAAAGACTTTGGAGATGTGTATGGATTAATAGGTCAAGGTGCAAAAATGCGTATGGATATGCCAACCATCATCGATTCGCTAACATTTGATGCCGCAGAGAAAGCCAAATACAGAAACAATATAAGGGACATGATTAAAGCGCAGAAAAAATCGTATAGGAGCCTTAATGAATCTCATGCTGCAAGACAAGAAGCATATGAACAGAAAATTCAAGAAGAGAATCTTGAACATGAAAATAAAGTAAAAGCTCAAAGGTCATCTGAGGTTCTTAATAATTTAAAGAAGCTAGGACGAAAGGCTCAATCGGCATTAGCTCCTATCAAGGGCATTCCTAAACCAACTTTTGAACCAGCATTTGAACAATATGGTAACTCAAGTGAAGAAATTGATGAAGATACTAGTAATATTAGACAGCCTCCACGTACCACGGGAAGAAAGCAGTTAAAAATTACAAACAAACCCAATCGAAAAAGCAATAATGTCGATGTAGACAGTGATATTGAGTTTAATAATTCAACCTCTAAACGTGGTGGACATACCGACGAACAACCAGCAACTGAACCCTCAGGCAAAGATTCTGCCAAGGCCAATGATATTAACAAGTTAAATTTGATGGAAGAATACGATGACGATAAAAAAGAAGACAAAAAAGAAAAAGCTGAAGCAAAAGAATCTGGAATAGAAGAAGCAGTTAAAGATTTTGGAGATAAAACACCGTATGAATTTGCAAAGGATACAACAACAAAGCAACTCTCTATCAACAACAAAGACGTTAACAGTGATAAACGATTTAGCAAATTTATGACATCGCCAAAGTTTCAAAAGTATGCTGATGCTGTTTTATACCACATAATGACATCTGAAGTAGGTAGACAGCTTGGCGAAAGAACTATTGACCAGTTTGTTAGAGATGAGCTTGTTACAGTACCAGCAACGAAAGAAGCATTAAACAATGCTTTACGTAAATCGTTACCATTATTGGCGATGAACTCCAACACAAAAATGAAACCATTTTTAAAAGACGACGTGAGTGTAGAACAAAAGCAACATGTTTTAGACCATGTAATTCAAATTTTAAATCAAGTGCAAGTGAAAAGCAGCGTACCCAAAAAGACTATAGACAGCGATATCCGTAAGTATTTTAAAAAGGCAGCAAATACCAGTAGTAGCTCTGCAGCAATTATTGACGAAAGCACAATTCAGTTGTAAACCAGTTAATTCATGATTTTATTTTATTTAGGCATAATATAGCATCATGGACGACGATAGCAACAAACCAATTGTTAATGTAAGTGGTGGAATTTCAGACATGACTGGAAAAGCTCGTAAGGCAAAGAAGATGAACAAATCGAATTTCTTTTTGACCATCAACACTCAAAAAGGATATCCAAAACACAAAAGAGAACATTTGGAGAACGACGCCGAAATGGTAAATGAATTGATGCAAGAGATGTTAAACGATTTAGGCTCAATAGTCAAATTTAAAGACCCGACACATACTTGGTCAAGCCAATACATCAAAAGTGTAAACTCGAATTATGCGTGCGAGGTTGGCGAAATCTACAGCAAATTACATGTGCATGCGGCTATTTGTGTCAGTCATACATCAAGCATTCAGCTAGACCGAAAAAAAATAGAAAAATTGTTTGAGGAAAGACTTGGTATCACAGGTATACACATAGATATTAAAATTCTCAAGTCAGATGTAGACAATATTTTAGAATATATCAACAAAAAACGATTTGAACCAGGGTTTGAAGAAGTTGTTTAGGCGAAGCTCATATTAAAAAAATATAACTATTTAATATGAAGTCTATCCAATTTAAGAACAACTCAAATATCGTGCAAAGCTCTGCATCTTTGGATAAACTCAAAACCAAAGATGGCTTGGATATTAATCAAGTTATTTCAAGCAACATCAGCTCGCTTGTTAGTAGCCAAGCACTTGATGATGAAGAGATATCGGCACTCGAATTAACAGTAGGTAATATCAATTCAAATATTACTGGTATTCAGACTACGTTGTCATCAGCCACTACTACATTAAATGCATTGCAAACACAATTGACAACTGCGAATAGCAATATTAGTAGTTTGCAAAGCTCGATGACCACAGCTAATGCCAACATTAGCACAAATGCTAACAACATCACCAATTTGCAAAGCTCAAAGGCAAATTTGACAGCAAATACATTTTCGGGTTTACAGGTTTTTGCCAACGGGTCGAATACTGCTTTGCAAGTAACTAATATGGCTAGTTCCGGTCATGTTTTTTGTTCGGGGGGGGACAAGTCATTTCAGGTAAACACAGGCAATGTTTCGCTAGGCGCCCCGTCTGGTTCAAATCTGACTTTGTACAATCCAAAATTCCATAATTACACCATCATTTATGATAACCCAGCCATGTATTACGATGACTATACAAGCCAAATAACAGACCCCAAACATTTAGTTAACAAATCGTACGTGGATAATGCGGTTGCTAATGTTGCGACTGGTGCTACTTTGTCAGAAGTCCAATCGCATTCCAATGTCTTTACCGAGCCACAGTCATATTCGTCTGATACGATAACCGCTCTTGATAATAACAATCTGATTTCACGAGGTCATGTGACTGCATTGGATAGCAAAGTTGTGAAATTCTTCACAAATGGCATTACAGTTGGAGGGGCCAGTGCTGTTGTGAGTCAAATTTCTCCGACCAGTTATAAATTGTACGTTCCAGTCACAGGGACTAACACCATAACTAATAACATTACAACTGCGAGCAATTACAACGTTGCTCAAGTCGTGTTAAATTTGCCAGACGCTTTTGCCAACGGCGACCTAATATTGGCAAGACAATGTACCATCAGAGTGAGAATGGACGTCGAGATGTGGCAGCCCTTGACTGGCATTTTGTCAGCCGATTACACAAAAAATCCATACGAAATTATGCTCGATAACAGACCCATACCAATACAATCTGGCAGCTTTTACCACTCGAATATCGAGAGCGTCTTGAACTTAGCCATTAGTGGTGTTGGTAACACGTTGTACGCCAATTGTTTATATGGAACAAAATTAATAAATAATAGCACCAATACTGCTAATGATTGGACCTACAACTTGCAACCGATGAAGTACAAAGGAGGCGCTCTTGTTTTCAATCCCTTCACTTTTTCAGCAACGGACAGCAAATCGATTACTATTAACGTGAACATCGGCAACAAAAAGAATCAACCAGGGGATAATTATTGGATAGGAGGCTATGCTTGGAAGATAGAAGTATTGAACTCTTTGCCAAGCAGCACAACAGCGATTCTTTCAAACAAAAATGGCTTCGAACAATCTGATATGCGATATGCCACAGGCGGTGCATCATTCAATAATTAATTTCTCTATAATCATTAGAAAGCAATGGCAACTAACAATTATAGCGATATCGAGACTCCCAATTTTAGCTTCTTTGGAGGCGAAACGATACTAGAACAACTTCGTGCGAATTTAATTCGAGACACCGAAGATGTAGCAAATTCCAAATTAGTATTGGCAAATGCGGCGCAGCAAACAATCACGACACCATTAATCATGCAACCCTCAGATGGCGACCCAGAAGATAACACGACATCAACTTCGAATTTGGATAGACCTGCAACTAGACGCTGGTGTCGTAATGCGATGTTATCAAACGTAATTTCACCTTACATTGAAAACACAGCATTTACATTGTCACAGCCGTTTGTGTTTCAAGGTACAGACATTTTACGAATCAATTCAGACCCAACTCTAGCAAATACAGTGTGCAGGAAAT
>Ga0255214_1000060_pt1 | contig 27999 bp, 19 predicted proteins | sample Miss_Law_RepB_8d_FD_189951 | JGI IMG/M metagenome (GOLD analysis project Ga0255214, IMG submission 189951) | Freshwater microbial communities from Mississippi River, Louisiana, United States - Miss_Law_RepB_8d | ecosystem: Environmental > Aquatic > Freshwater > River | place: USA: Louisiana... | reverse complement strand
TTGGCAGTGGCGATAATATAGGATGTTTTAAGATCAAATTCAAATTCAAAAAAATTATCAGTAATTTTAGAATTTTGGGTAGTATCAAGAATAGATAATAGTTGATTAATATAATTGCAAGGTTTATCAATTTCATCAAAAATGATTAATTTGCGGAATAGTTGTTTAACAAATAAAGTTTCTTTGGTAAGAATTCCAGGCTGTGAACCTACATAAACAGAATCGGAACCTAATAAGATAGTTTCGCCAGTAAGGGAAGGAATTGAAATAATATGAGTGAAATTTTTAATATCATTATCGGAAGGATTATCAGTGTATTCGAAGAACAAAATTTTAGCGATTAATAGAGAAATAAAAGTTTTACCAATACCAGGAGGGCCAATTAGACATAGAATTTTTTTAGTAGAATTAGGGATAGGATTAGAAATAATATCAATGATGTATTGCCAGATAGCTTTTTTAATGGATAATTGTCCTTCAGTCAAAGAAATAATATTTTTACGTATATTTAATTCAAATTTTTTAAATTCTTTGATATAGTTAATATATAAATAATTGTTGAAATTGTTATTAAAATTGTAATTAGAATTATGTAATATAATAATGTCTTGAAGAGAATTTATATTAAGATTGAAGGTTTTATAATAATCAATTAAATCGATGAGTTGTTTGTGAATATTAAGAAAGAAACAATCAGAACTAATTTTATTAAAAAAATTTAAAATTTTACGAATTTTATCTTTTTCAACACTAGCATCAATAATAACTTCATTATCTTCTTTTAATAAATCTTTACATTTAAAAATAATTTTCTTAAAATTTATATTATATTTATCAGAAATATTATTCCATGCATTTATTTTATACAATAAATTATTATTTTTATCATTTTTATTAATTGGTTGAGAACAAATAAGTTCATTGTAATTTTTTATTTTTAAATTTGATAAAATCTTTTTTTTGATAACAATTGGAACTATTTTTAATAATTCAATAAATAATATAGAATTACATCTAATTAATAAAGTTATTATAGCATTATTAATGATAGTATAATTATCGTATGTAGCTAAAATTAAAAAATATTTTTTATAAAAACTCATTTTTCCAAATTTTTCTAAATAATGCAATGTATCTGTACAATAATCACCAATACAACTATTATTATCATTTTTATTGATACATAATAAAATATTTTTATTTAATGTATTTATATAATCTTCTACATAATTATTATTAATAAATGATAAACAACAATCCCTAAATGATATAATATTGAATAAAGATTGATCATTAAAAGGTTTTACAATTTTATTTAATATAAAACTATCATTAAATTCTTTAGTATTGCGTATAACACATAAACTATCACATATTGAATAAGCTTTTATATCAATAAGAATATTATGATTAAATTTAATAACAATGTTAATAGATAATAAATCTTCTTTTAAATCTTTATGTTCAATTTTAAAAACAATGTTTAAATTATTATCTTTATTATCTTTATTATCTTTATTATCTTTATTATCTTTATTATCAGTATTATTTTTATTATCAGTATTATTTTTATTATTTTTGTTGTTACTATCAAAATAAAAACGTTCATTAAGATCATTTGTAGTAAAATAGTAAGTAAATGGGAAATTATTAAAATTATTTATTGTTTTATTATTAAAAGAAATTATTTTATTTTTAAGTTTGTAATTATGAAAAGAAACGGAATGACATGTAAAAAATTTATCTATAAAATTAATAAAATTGATACCAATTGATCTGTTAAAATAACTTATATTTTTATTAATAATTGACAAAATTGATTTGAAAGAAGTTGGAGAAATATATTTTAACATGTTTATTGCATTTTGTTCATCTTTAGAATCAATATTAATAAGTTTATCATATACAATATCAAAATCATTATTTAAGGAACATTTAAGAATTAGTTGGTTAATAAAAGAAGGATTATAAAAATTTGTTAAGTTAATAATTGGAACTTTATACATAAAAATTATAAAATAATAAATAAAAATTTTATTTTATAATTATTATTGCTAATTTAATTATAATTTTAATTAAAATTATAATTATAAAAAATATACATAATATTAACAAATTTATCATAACAAATATATTTATATCACATTTTATTAATTAATAAAATTATTTTTTACTCTTATTATTAATCCATCAAATTAAGAATTTAGACATATCATTAACAATCTTAATACAAAAAATTTACAATCTTAAAATATAAAGAATAATTATTATTTTGTTATTTTTATATTTTTACTATCTTAATTAACAAAAATTATTTACATTGAAATACATTTTATTATCCTTAATTCAATATATTATATTTATATGTCAAAAAATAAACTTTATCTATTAACCATGAACTATTACCCACTGGACATTTATTTTTTATTAACCATTTGATATTTTCTAAATTATAGTTGGTAAATGCATTATGCAATGTTGTATTGTTCCATGGACAATTATTTTCTTTTAGCCATATCATATTATCTAAACTTCCATTCAATGCAGCATTAGCAAATGTGTTTTCATCCCATAAACATCCATTTTCTTTTAACCATATCATATTTTCTAAATTTCCATTTAAAGCTGCGTATGAAAATGTCCATGTATTCCATGAGCATTTATTATTTTTCAACCATTTCATAACGTTTAAATTTCCATTTTTGCGGCTATATGGAATATATCTTTAGTATATCTAACTTTAGGATAATTATTTTTGATGTATTCAAACATTTCAACATTTTCTAAAAGATATGTTGTTTTATTATTTATTATATATCTATTTTTATTTTTTTTGTGGGTAGCAAATTTTAACATATTTATTGATTTACAAAAATTTTTTATTTTAAAACATCTCAATTTATTTCTATCTATCTTATTAAATCTTATATTCTCACATAATTTACTAGTTTGTAATAATAATTTTTTTTCATCTTCATCCAATAATTCATCAAAATATTTAGTGAAAATTAACAAAACTGCCGTTATTGACATTGTTGATATATAAAATATTAAACGTTTAAATTAAAATTATAATTTAAATTATAATTGATTTTTTTATTAATAATAATATATAATAGTATGAAAAATATAATTAATATCATAAATATTGATTTAGTTAGTCATAATATTTACACAAAGGAAAATAACATAACATTAATATTAAATTTAATGTATTTTATGATAGGAAAAAAAACAAATATTATAAATAATATTATAGATTTATCACAAAATGAAGAAATAAAGATGAAAAATATATTAAATTATATGATTGAAAATGGAATAAAAGTGGATGATAATATATATAAGATTAAAGGATATGATTATGTAAGAATGAATATAACAAATATAAAAAATTTAATAGATATAATGAATCCAATATTATGTTCAATAAAATATATAAAGAAAGATGAAAATAAAGATTATTTGTATGATAACATAAATAATAATGAATATTGGGAGTATGTGAAGAAATATATAAAAAATAAAGATAATAATATTGATGAAATAAAAATAGAAAATTTTATAGTAATTGGATATGGTAAATATAGTATTTATTGTAAAAGTTTAACATGTGATAAATTAGACAATATATTTTTAATAAATAAAGATATACTAAAAAATATATTATTTGATGAAATTTATATCATACAAAAAAATGACTTATTATATTCAAATAATCATTTGATAAAAATTTCTAGTTATAGTAGTTCTTATGAAGATTTATTTAATATTGATGATAATATTTCATATAGTTTTTCATCAAATAATTTTAATATGGAAAATGATTTTGATAGAATGACATTATTATCACCTAAATCATCATTTTCATCAATATCAACAATAACATTATAATTAAATAATTATTTTAATTCATTCGACAAACAAGTAAAATTATCATTTATACAATCACAATTATAAAAAGGACAATTACCATTTCTATCAGGATGAACATTACTTTTATGTTGTATTGCATATTGATGTGTTTTTATTTTAGTATTAAAAGTATCAGGAATATTAGGAATATTTAAATCATTAGAATTATTAGAAATATTTGTAGTATTTGAATTACAATTATTATAAGAATTTGTTGAAAAAAAGTTATAAAAAGTATTTATGTAGGATGACATTAATAAATATAAATTATAATGATATTTTATATTTAAGTTGAGAATAAAAAAATAATAATTATATAATTATATAATTATTTATGTTTATCTTTTTTATCATTAACTTTAAAGTCAGTTTTTGTTTCAATAAATTTTATTAATTTATCTTTTTGTTTAATTAATTCTTTATTTTCTTCTTTTAATAATTTAAGTTTTTTTGTACATTCATCAAGTTTTGTTTCAAGTTCATATTTGACATCATCTAATGACATTTTTTTATAAAAGATAGTACTACTAGATTGAACGGACCAATTTTTTTTATTATTAGTAAGAACAACATATTTTTCGTAATTGGATTTATTAAAAAGGAAACCACCCATTCTAAATTTTTTAGTGATATTATTTTTTTTATCTCTAACAATAGAAAAATATCTTAAATGAATACCCAAAGGTAATTTTCCTAATTCTTCTATATCATCAACTTTAACATAATTAGATAGTTTATCTTTAATATCTTGTTCATCTAAACGTTCAGTGAAAGTTTCATTAGGTTTTTTATATCCATCATTAATAAGAGAACTCATAATATATAGTTATTTAGTTATAAAAAATATAATATTAAATAAAAAATATTATATTTTATAATTTAGAAATTTTGTTTTCAATATCATCAAAAAAAGTTATTACATTATTTTGAACATCTTTTAAAATATTAACAATATTATTTTTACTCCTATATATTATTTTTACTTCATTAATATTTGGATTTTCAACTACATAACCTGCAAATATAATATCATTATGAGATTGCATATAATAAGATATTAAATTACCAAAAGTATATTGACTATTTTCAATAATAATTTCACCTTCATTTGAAGATTCATCAAATTTATTAATAATAACATCAATTTTATATTTAATCATTTTTTTAATAATTTGACAAGCACGAATAATTAAATTTAATTCAGAAATTTGTCTTCTACTTGAAAGAATGAATGAAAAATTATTACATTCTTTTGTGTTATCAATATCAGTTTCATTTGTTTCAACTAATTCTTCATAATAACATTTTGAACAACTACGATAAATAGCATTATTAATAGCGATATTTAAATTACTAGTTGCTGTACATATAAATTGTTGTTCAGGTTTCAATTGAATTAATAACAATGGAACTTTATAAATGTGTTCTACTTGTACATCATTAATATAAAATTTAACTTTTGGATTATCAGTCATAACATTTAAAATTTCATTAGTATCATTAATAACATTAATAGACATAATAATTTTGTTTAAATTTTGGTGTTCATCATTATAAGAAGTATCATTATCTAATACATTTCTTTCAAAAGTTTTTAATACAGATAAATATTCAATTTTTTCTAGATTTTCAATTGTTTTTTCATTATTTAAATCTGGATGTTTAATTGAATAAATCGGTAAATTACTTATTCTTAATCTCATATAATCATTATTAAATATACTTGTATTTTTTGTTATAATAATGTTATCAGTATGAAAAGCATAAATTGGAACCATTTCCAATATAGTTCTTCTTAAAGTATTCATAATGACATAGTTAATATTAGATCCATTAAATTGTAATACAATTTTATTATTTTCATAAGGGTTTGTTTCATCTTCTGGTTTCAAATATTTAATTAATGAAATAGTAGTCATATTATTATAATTATATTTATATTTATAATTAATATATATATATTGTTGTTATATTATAATTAAAAAATCATTTTTTATTATAATAAAAAATGATTTTTTAAATTAATTAATATTTTAAAATTAAAATAAGTTTATAAATACTAATAATCTGGATCCGCAAAACGATCATCATAAACAATAAATCCATAACGAGTTGCATCAAAACTATCGACCGATGAAGTATCTGAATAATTATCGTTGTCGACATCATTGCCATTGTCATTGTCATTGTCATTATCATTATTATTTTTATCATAAAATATTGGATTATTAGAAAATTCAATATATTGTGTAATTGTAGAACGACAATAAGGACATATATTATCAATTTTTTTTACACAATTAATACAAATAATATTATGTTTACATGGCAATAATTTACATTTAGAAATGTTTGAATTAAAACAGATTTTACATTCTTCAGATTTTTTATTAGCACACATTTCTTTAATTTCCATATATTTATTGGTGATTGAAATATAAAAATCATCATTAAATTTTGCGTTATTACAAAATAATAAAGAAGATAAAAAAGAATCATCATTATCATTTTTAATAATTAGTTCAATGTCTAAAATGTTAAAAATTTTACATAAATTACTGATTGTATATTCATTGCTATTTTTATGAAATATAGGAGATAAAAAATAATCTATACATTTATTAATAAAATTGTTATTACTTTTATAAATTCTATCAAAATTTATACAATTAAAATTAATATTTAAATCCAAAATTTTTTCTATTGTCATAAAATGTGAATAAAAATTAATTAATGTATCAATATTAACAAAACATAAATTATGACTAAATTCATGAATAAAATCATCAATAATATATGTTTTATTTAAATTTTTAATTAAATCATAAATATTTTCTTCATTAAAAACATATTCATCAATAATATTATTAATTAAACAAGAATATAACATATGTTTCAACAATTTATCGAAACATTTAATATTGTTTATATAACTATTTTTTGTAATATCTACATAATATAAATAATGTTTCATGTTATTTTTATTATTTATATTTGTATAATCTTGTAAAACATTAATACCATTATTAAATAATAATTCAAAAATATCCTTATCAAATTTGTCATAAATAATCATATATTGTAATGCATTATAACCTTTACAATAATAATTTATATCAACAACAGAACTATTTACCAAAATATCAACAATTTTATACATATTTTGTATACATGCATTTTGTAATGGTGATAATTCATATTCAATCAATACATTTTCTACATCAAAACAAAAAGAAGCCATTTTATTAATAATATTTTTTTGAAAATTATTATAGATACAAATATTGATAGGATAATCTAGATAATCATATATACATTTATAGACAATATCATCATTAATCATACAGCCAAACCAAAAAAAAATATGTTTATTCATAATTTTTTTATCTTCAAAATTAATTGTAAAATCAAGCTTATCATTTATAAATTTCAAATAAACTGAATTGTTCGAACATGCATGAAAAAAATCATGTCTATTCTTGTTAGAAATATGATTTTTATTTTTATTAGATTTATTCCAATCATTAGTTGTTTGAGTTAATAATTTATGTAAATTAGTGTTGATCATTATAAATAGTAAATTATGATATAAAAATATTAAAAAAAATAATTATACATTTAAAAAGTCATTTTTTTACATAATAAATCGTTAAATTGCCAAAAGTATATTGATTGTTTTTTAATAATAATTTTATAATTACATATTATCATAACCCACAAAATCATCCAAATATCATCGCCATTCGTCATCATCATCGTAATCATCATCATTGTTATTATAATAGCTATCATTATTTATGACATTATTTTTATGATGGATGATAGGAACATTAGAATATTCAATATAAGATATAATTTTTGAACGACAATAAGGACATACATTATTAATTTTATGTATACAATCAATGCATAAAATATCATGATTGCAAGGTAATAATTTACATTTAGAAACATTAGAATCGAAACAAATTTTACATTCTTCTAATTTTTTATCATCACATATTTTTTTAATTTCTATATATTTATTAACAATTAATTTATAAATATCATGATTTAAAAGTTTATTTTTCTGTGATGATAAAGATGATAAAAAAGAATGATCATCATCATTTTTAATAATAAGTTCAATATCAAATGTGTTAAAAATTTTATGTAAATGATTGGCTATATTCTTATTGGTATTTTTATTAAATTTTGGAGAAAGAAAATAATCGATACAAGTATTAATATAATTGTTATTTTGATTGTAATTTTTTTTAACACTATCATAATATTTTGAATTTAAATATTTTATGTTGATGTTAAAAATTTTATCTACTCTTTCAAAAGTGGAATAAAAAATTAACAATGTGTTAATTTTAACAAAAACCAAATTATTTTTAAATTCGTCAATAAAATCGTCAATAATATATGATTTATTTAAATTTTTAATTAAATCATATATATTTTCTCCATTAAAAACATATTCATCAATAATATCATTAATTAAACAAGAATACAACATATATTTCAATAATTTATCAAAACATTCAATATTGTTTCGATATCTTTCATCATCTATATCAACATCATGCAAAAAATGTTTAATTATGTTTTTATTTTTTATATTTTCATAATCTTGCAAAACATTAATGCCATTATTAATCAATAGTTCAAAAATGTCTTTATCAAATTTATTTTCAATAATCATATATTGCAATGCATTATAACCTTTACAATAATAATTTATATCAACAACTGTACTGTTAATTAAAGTATCAACAACATCACACATATTATTTACACATGCAAGTTGTAATGGTGATAATTCATGGTTAAAATTCGAAATATCTGTGTTATGATAAAAATTTAAAATATTAATTATATTTTTTTCTTGATAAGGCGTAGTGATACATATATTTGTTGGATGGTTTAAATATTCATCAATAAATTCATAACATGAATATTTCCCGAAACTACATGCTAACCAAAAAATATTGTGATTATTAAAGAATTTTTTATCTGTTGATTCACTAATCATTTCAAACGATTTTTCTTTTTTATTACATACTATTTTATTATTAATGTATGTAATTTCTAAATATTTACCCAAATTTTTAACTTTATATTCATCATTATGATATTCGGACTGCATGATATATAATAAAAATGATGAAATAAAGAATTATACATAAAAAAGGTCATTTTTTTATATGATAAATTATTTGATGATGGATAAATTGTTATCATAATGTATTTTTTTTACATTATCAATATTGATGAAATTATTTCTATAATTTTCCAAATAATCAAAACCAATATCTTTAAAATCATATTTAATAGAATTATTTATTGAAGAAATAGTTGTTAATGAATCAGAAGAGGAAATATTAGATATAACATCATTATTATTATTTTGAAGATTTATTTCATTATTAATACTATTAAATAGACTATCATTAATAATAGAATCAGAGAAATAGTTATTATTTTTAAAATTATCGTTATATAAATTAATTTCATTATTAATGCTGTTAAATAAACTTTCAGAATAAAAATTTTGGGATACATTGGATGTATTTAATAATTCACGATCAATATTATTAATAAGATTATTATCGACGATAGGATGGGTTGAATTAATAAGACGTATTTGTTTAAGTTGTTCATAATTAGGACCATATAATTTTTTTTCGATAATTTCGATAATTTTATCGAAGATTTGTTTATAATAGAAATTACGATTGGAGTTATAGTCATCATTAAAAATGATAGATTTAGAAATTTCGGAATCTTCCCAACTATTGATTAAAAATTTAACATGTTCAGTTTTTTTATCTTTTGTGAAGTTATTAGTATATTTATTATCTCTTAATAATTTATTTAATAAATCGAATGATGGAACAATATTAATATGTACGTCTCTTCTAGCTTCATCAGTAATAATACCAAAAGGGAAAGTGTAAGATACAATAATTGATCCTTTAAGATTATTAAATTTTCTGTCATTAATTTTAATATTTTCATAAGTATCATTAAATAAATCAAACAAGATATCTCTATTGGAAGATACGAGAGTATTTTTATGTATATCGATATAATAAATGTCAAAATAAGAACCACAGAAATGTTTAACAAATTTAACAACATTATTCATTTCTTCCCACCAAAGATAACCACTAATAAAGATAGTAAAATTACCTTTAATTTTGAGGATAGCTTCAATAATATTAAGTTGACTAGCGATATAGCGTTGTTTTTCGTAATTATATAGTGTTAAATTTTTAGGATCATTATTACCTTCAATAAAAAGGGATAATAGATTTCGGTTAGGTTGAGAATTAATGATGAGTTGTTCATTATCATTACTGGACATAAATAAAAAATGGATTATATAAAATATATTATATATATTATATAATAATTTTATATATAATATATATAATGGAGAATAAAGATAAAGATGTAGTACATAAAATATATAAAACGAAAGAAGGAATGAAATTAATATTGGTGAATAATCCACATTCTAATATATTTATGTGTAAAATGCATATAAAAATAGGTTCATTTGATGAGAATAATGAAGAATTAGGAGTTGCACATTTTTTAGAACATTTGATGTTTAAAGGTAGTAATAAATATAAAGGAAATGAAATAACAACAAAATTGGATGAAATTGGAGCAATATATAATGCATCAACAAGTTTTGATTATACAGATTATTATATATATGGACAGAATAAAGATAAAGATATAATGTTAGATATATTAATAGATATGTTTTTTAATCCATTGATACCAGAGGATAGTATAGAGACTGAAAGGAAGATAATAATAGAGGAATATAATATGAGGTTTGATAGTGCACAATTTATTCAATTATTGAATATTATAGATATATTGACGGAATATAAGAATAAATTGACAAGAAGACCAGTGATAGGTACGATAGATACGATAAATAGTTTAGATTATAATAAGATAATAAATTTTAGGAAGAAATATAATGATTTAAATAAGGTATCATTAACGATAGTAAGTAAAATAAATTTTGAGGAGATGTTAGATAATGTATCTAAAATGTGTAAAATGGAATTTAAGGAATATGAATATGAATCGAAACAAATAGTTACGAGTAAAGAAGAATTAATATATAAGGTTCCAACTAATTTTTGTTTTTTTCGAACGAATTCTTCACAAATCAATATATTTTTATGTTTTCCATCATATAAAATGTATGATGAAAGAAGATATAGTTTATCAATAATATCAGATATATTAACTAATGGTACATCAGGAAGGATAACAGATAGATTAAGGGAGAGGAATGGATTATCATATTCGCAACATTCAGGATTAATAGATTATGGGGAGATATCGTTATTTTATATAGATGTGGGGGTATCAATATGTAAGGCGGTGAAAGCGATAAAATTGATATGTAAGGAGATAAATAAATTAAAGAGGTTAGGAGTATTGGAAGGAGAATTTAATAAGTCGAAGAATAAGAAGATGTTAAAATTGTTAATAAACAATCAGAATCAATTATCATATTTGGAGGAATATTCAGATAGTGTAATAAATAATTCAAAAATAAAAATGACGGATGATATAATAGAAATATATAAGAAGCTAAGTATAAAAGATTTAATGAATGTAATAGAAGAAATATTTGACTTTAAAAAAATGTATGCATCATTATATGGTCCAAATAGAATGACAGAAAATCAATATAACGAAATAATAAAAAAATATATATAAAATATAAAATATATAGAATTATTAATTATTAATTATTAATTGTTAATTGTTAATTGTTGATCATTAATTGTTAATTGTTAATTGTTAAATGTTTATTGTTTTCTTTTTTCTATAAATATAATATAAACAATAAATATAATAATTAATATTTAATAATGAGCGCATATTTTACTAGACAAGCATACGATGATTGCAATATCAAAGAAGAGTTAAACATTTCAATAAGACCTTCGATGTATAGATTAGAAACACCTAATGAGAATGATAAACGATGTTTTCCATTAAATGGATTAAGAAATACTAGATCGATGACAAGTTCACAATTAAATGCACAATACGCACCAGTAGTAGAAATAGAGAATTCGTTATATAATTTAGACATACCATTATCTAGATGTATAACAGGAAGAACATTGGTTGATAGAGATGAAAAGATAAATAAATTATATAATTCGATACCAAAAGTGGAACCAACAAGTTGTGAAGCAAATAGTGGATTTATATACACAAGATTAGAACCACAAAAACGGACGGCGGAAATGCCATATAATAGATATGATTATCCATTAATAGATCCGAAGGAATGGGTATTTTATGGTAATGAGGATACAAAAGGGAATAATAGGGATGGACGTTCAACGAGATATGACAGTGATATAAAATTAGATGCGATGAATAAAAGAATGAGGGAAACAGCGATGAAAGGGACGAATCAAGTAGTTCCACATAATGCAGATGTAGTGTATTTATTAAATTAGAAAATTAAAAAGATATTATTGATATAATTATATATTTCAATAATATTTATTTTTTATCGATTTTGATGGACAATCCATAGACAGTAATTGAAGAAATATAATGTTCGATGGGTTGAATTCGAACAAAATAATTTCCGCCATCTCTAATAATATTAACGATTGGGTGTTGAACATTTTCACTAGTATTAGAATGAACAGCTGAAAAACTGGTTATAAAAGTATGATAATTACCAGCATCATTAGCAGGATAATTATTATATAGTTCAATAGTTTTATCTTTTTTAGTGGAATAAGGCCCTAAACCGGAAGGCCATGATTTAGAAACGGACCAAGCAAAGAAAAGTTGATTACTATTATTATGTAAGGTACCTGAATAATCAATATTTCCAAGAATTTTAATATTTTTGTTAATTTCGATGGTGTCAGTGGAAGAATCAATTTTATTAACATTTAATATGCTAGATGAAAGATTATCGATAGAACCTTTAGTAGAAATGATATTATTAACGGAATCGATATCGATATTTTTAGAAGGATCACTTTTAGAGATACGTTCTAATTTAATATTTTTAGTGTTAATATCATTAATATTAATAGAATTTGAAGTGAGAACATTACCGATCATAGTATTTAAGTTAGTTAGACTAGAAGGATCAAAATGTTCAACGTTATGGATATTAGAATTATTTTTAAGACTGATAATGTTATTTATATTATGGAAAGGATTAAAAGTGGGATAGTTATTACTATTAGGTAAATTATTGTTATTATTATTGACACTATATTTATTATTAAATTGTACTTTAGAAGTATTAGAATTGTTATGATTGTAATAGGAATTAGAGATTGAATCGAAATTACTATAATCACCAGATATAGAAAACATTATAGAGATATATATTATAAATATATAAATAAAATAATTTTATATATTTTATAATAATATATAATTTGATATATTATTATAGAGATAAATGGAAGAAATACAACAATTAAAAGATAATTATTATAAGAAACAAAAAATGAATGCATTAAATTTGTGTTCAAGTAATAATGAAAATAATATAGTTGCACCATATGCAAGATCAATGGCGAATAGTAACGCATGTAGTTTAAAATTTAATAATTCATTACTATTAACACCAGTAATAGAAGATAAGAAAGTGGATATAAAAGAAAGTGATAGTTATAATAAACAATTTGATTTATATAGAATGAATAATAATGATATAGAAACAAAAAATTTGAATGATTTAAATACAATGTATGCACCTATTAATCAAAGTATGTATAGTGTTATAAATGATGGAGATATGACATTTGACAATATGGTTCCATTTACACGAAGAAGAGATGTAATGATAAATGATTATAATGAATATGCAACGAGAAATGTTGATATATTTACAGGAGTAGGATTAAAGCCGAAGAAGGTAGAAATAGAGCCATTTTTCCAGCCAAAAGAGAGTAAAAAAGATCCATTAAAATTGGATGAAACGAGTCAAGATATAAGGAATAGATATATAAGTAGTGTAGGAATAAAATTACAGAAAGAAAAACCATTTGAATCACAATGGGTAGGAGTAGGGGTAAATATAAAGGATCCTAATGTAATGAATTTAGGTGGAATACATGATGATACGAGAATATTACCGAAGACATCGAATGAATTAAGGCCATTAAATAAACAACAAGAAACATATACATTACCAACGACAGCACCTAAATTTGGTGAAAAGATAAGAACAATAGAGAATATAGGGGAAGTAAGGAAATATAGACCTGAACAATTTAAAGAATATAAAGATGATGAATTATGGGTTGGAAGAGCGGCAGTGAATGCACAGAAAGCGCCAGAAAAATTTACAAATATGGAAACTAAGAGGAAAGATTCAAAGATGTTAATTGGACCATCGAGTACAAATGGATATGGATCATATAATCCAAATACAGAAGGTACAATAAGACAATCAAATAATATACAATTAGATTCATCATATTTAATAGGACCATTAGGAAGTGCAGAAAAACATCAACAAATAGGGAAATATGGATATAATGCGATAGAACAAAATAGAGAAACAACAAATATATTATATCAAGGGGTATTAGGGAGTGGAGAAATGAATAAAAATATGACATATTATAATGATAATGCGAAATCAACTATTCGACAAGATACATCAGATCCATTTAATACATATTATTCAAACAATAACAATAAAGGATATTATATACAAAATCAAGATGAAATGAAAGCAACAACAAGACAAGAAACAAATGAACCATTTAATATGTATTATTCAAACAATAACAATCAAGGATATTATATACAAAACCAAGATGAAATGAAAGCAACGATGAGACAAGAAACAAATGAACCATTTAACACACATTATTCTAATAATAATAATCAAGGTTATTATATACAGAATCAAGACGAAATGAAAGCGACAATAAGACAGACGACAAATGATCCATTAAATACACATTATTCGAATATAAATAATAAAGGTAATTATAGTCAAATATTGGATGAAATAAGAGCGACAATAAGACAAACAACGAATGAACCATTAAATACACATTATTCAAATATAAATAATAAAGGAAATTATAGTCAAATATTGGATGAAATAAGAGCGACAATAAGACAGACAACAAATGAACCGTTTAATCAAGTGTTAGGATCAAATGTAGAAAACAAAGGGATATATACAACGATACAAGATGAAATAAAATCAACGATAAGACAGATGACAAATGGACCTTTTAATACAAATATAGATAAATCGGAAGGGAAAGGAACATATGTAAAACAATTAGATGAAGCGAAATCAACGATAAAACAAGATACATTAATTGAAAATTATAATTCGAATATTGGATCATCAACATTTAATAAGAATACTGTACAACAATTAGATGAAGCAAAAGGTACTTTAAGACAATTAATTGATTTTAATGATTATAAAGGAATAATTGGTTTTGAAACAGGACCGAGACCGAGAGAGGATATGAAAAATGCGGATGTGCCAGAAGGAAGAGAGATAATATCAAAAGAAAGAGAACCTACATGGAGAGGGACATTTGAGACACCAGATAAAAATTTAATGAATGTAGAGTTAAAAGATAATCCGACATATAATAATATAAAGATACCAGATATGCATAGAATGTCAAAACAAAGTGATATAAATTATCAAATAAGAAAAAATGATGTACAACAAACGCCATCAATATTGGATGATAATTATATTAATATAATAGCAAATATGATGAATAATAACATATTAGTTAATAATTTAGTTCATAAATCAAAAAATAATATATTAGAAGATAAGATGCAAAATAGTTATATGTTTGTTAATGAACGTTCATAATTTTTTTATGATGTTCATAATTATTCATAATATCCATAATATCATTTACATCTAAAATTTCCATAATATTGTCATATATAACAATGTCATTATCAGAATCAATGATATTACAAAAAATTTGATTGATATAATTATAGGCAGGTTCTATTTCTTCGATTGTTTTAGCGCCAGTAATTAATATGCTACCAGTTTGAAAAACGAGTATAGAAATGTCTTTATTATTAAATTTATATTTAATATTTACACAAGAATGTATAGCAGGATTATAACTACAACGAATTTCATATTTTTTAAGATAGTTATAAAAATTTTGTCTATTAATTTTATAATCAACATTAAAATTAGTATTTATCATATCAACTTTAAAATTACATACCTTAATGTCATTCAAATAAATGTCATTTAATTTAATATATGGCTTATCTTCAATAACATTATATGTTTTATTAAATATAGCAATGTTATGGGATAAACGATTTATTAATTTATTAATAGCTATATTAGCATCATATATAGATTTACAACCGGTCATTTGAAAAGAACCATTACTAAAAAGTTTAACATTAATGCAATTATAAGAACCTTTTTTATTTTTATTGAATGAAATAATAATGACTAATGTTAATTGATTATTAAATTTTTTATTTTTTTTTTTATGTTTTTCAATATATTTGGGATCTAATGAACGTATTTTTTTGTTATATTTAATTGAAATAATATCTTTATAATAAAGATTCATATAATTACTAATATTTTCAAGATTTAATTTGCAATTTAGAGAACCAGAAGTAGAAATAGTACATATTGATAAATTTTGTGGCATAATATTTGTATTTAGTAATTTTAAATTTATATAAGTTTTAAAATTATGATTATCATTATCAATATCCATATTATTAATTGAATTATTACAATCATCAATGTCCATAATACCATTAATATTATTGGAAGATGTAGAAAAAACATCAATAATATTCATTTTATTCTTAATAATTTCAGTAGGAATAGAAAGATGAAAACTCATAATAAATATTTATAATGTTTAATATTATTATGAATATTTATATAATATAATAAAAATATTAATTTTTATTATATTATATAATTAAATAATCATTTTTTATTTATAAAAATTATAAATGAAAAGTTTAAACTCTAAAAGTAAAGATAACATCGATAAAAATGATGATAATGAATGTATTATATGTTATAAAGAGATGAATGAAGGATTTATTATATTAGATTGTAAACATACATTTCATATAAATTGTTTAAAACAATATGAAGAAATACATAAAAAAATAAATTGTCCATTATGTAGAAAAAAAATAGATTTATCATTTATACAGCACAATAAAAATAATCAAAATAATCAAGATAACATTGAAATGAATATAAATGTAAATATAAATCCATTAATAGAATTTAATGAGTCTGTTAATTCAATTAATTCTATCAATTCAAACAATATATTAATTAACATTGAAATTGACAATGAACATATAATAGAAAATGATAGATGTGTAAATATGATAAGTAAAAGATGTATAATATTAATAATATTAATAGTAATTATAATGATGGTAATAATGTCGATGTGTGTATTATTGTATAAATCAAATAAGAAATAAGAAATAAGAAAGATTAATAATATTTATGATAAAATTTATATTATTAGTCTTATTCAGGTTTAATACGTTCAAAATCAAAATCATATGGGAAATAAATTTGTCCACTTTTTGGGATTTGTGTAAATGTGGTACAAATTAATTCAATTTGTTTTATTTTTTTGACTATTTTTGGTAAATCTTCATGTATATATATATAATTTTTTGGTCTATTTTTTTCTTCATAATGAATTCTTATAAAATTATTTTTAAATACAATTGGATCTTTTTTACACTTATGTTTACTATATTTTATAATATTGATATCAACAGGACTATTGAATTTAAATATATAATGTTGTTCCTTATATATTTCACCAGATATATCTATTGGGGGTAGGGATTCTAAAGTATAAAAATTTTTAAATTCATTATCAATTTTTTGTCTTATAACTTCAAAACTTATAAAATTTACACCACACACTGTACGCATTTTATTTATGTAATCTGTAATTGTCCTAGGTTGAAGCTTATCCAACATAATTTTAAAAGATTCATCTATTTTTTGTTTATCCTCATACTTTTTATCTTTTAGATGTATTGAACAAGGTATTTCTTCATCATTAATATTTTCTTTTGTTTTATTGATATGAATAATAATTTGGGTTATTTCAATTTCGTTAAAACGGGATTTAATTGATGTAGTAATTTCTACTCCTTTGCAAAATAATTGTATATTATTTTCATTATCTTTACATTTATATTTAATAAATTTATCAACAACACATTGATTAGAAATATTATATGTACAATAAATAACACCATTTTCTTCATGTTGAATAATATCATTTTCACTACAAAATGGGATAATTTGTGAATGTAATTTTTCAAACAATGTAAATTTACAATTATAATATATTTTTTCATATTGTTTGTAATAAAAATTATACATGTCGTCGATTAAAAAATTGTTTGTCATTATATTTAAATATACTTTATGTCTATCATATTGTTGATTATCAATAAAAATTTTAATAGAATAAAGAATATTTGAAAACATAATATAATTACTCTCATTTACATTTGGAAATATTTGCATAATTTGAATTAATATATTAGGGTGTGTATGTTTTTTTGGTGTATGATTGACTATTTGTAAAGAATGAGGATCCTGAAATATTTTTTTATTCTTATCATCATTGAATGATAAATCAGAAGAAAACAATTCCATCAAATGATTGTATTTAACAGTAATCTTTTTGCCCAAAAACAAGAAAACAACATCTTTATTTTTGTCAACATAAAATTCAAAATCAAAATATTTATTATATAATTTATCCATCATTTTATTTATATCAAATTTGTAAACATTTCGTTGATCGATATTATATTGCTTATCACTAAAAATATTTGATCCAACTTTTAAAATATTTTTATATGTATCATAACAATTATTTGTAACCATTAAATTATATATACTACAAAAATTGTCTGTTTGATAATCTACCTCGTATCTAAAACCATTACAATAATCTTTACCAATAGTTTTAGTTATTTTTTTATTTAACAATGTATCAAGTAAATCACTATAAAATTTATGTCCTATTTGGTTAAATTTACCTAATTTTATTTTTATAGAAATATTATCTGAAGGTCTTGTTAATATAAATCCTTCTAAATATTTTAATTCATTATTCAATATGTTTTGTGAATATGAATTATAAATACAATCAACAAAATTAATGATATTATTTTTTTCATAATTTTTTAGATTATTTCTAAATTTAATCAATGGTGGTGGGACGATACATACTTCTTTTTTGGCATTGCATTCTGAAAGAAGTTTAAAAAATGAAATTGGCACCATTTTCAAATAATTTATATCATTAATCAGTTCATGTTGTTTAGTATTAAAATTATGAGTTGAAATAGAACTAAAAATTTCATGTAATTCATCATCTAGTGAAGAAATAAAAGTTGTTCCATTTGAATTAAAAATTTTAAAACCATATGGATGCCAAGAAGGAGTTGCATCACATACAGAATTAAAAGGATCATTGCAAGATTGTTTTATATAAGAAAATGCTTCACCATTAATTCTAATTTTAGTAATAAGGTTGTTATTTACATTATTTTTAATAGATTTATAAAATTTGTTATTAGAATTAGTATTTAATATTAAGTTTAATTTTTTAATAAATTCTAATGAAAAATTGTAGATAAAATAAATTAAATTTTTTAATTCAACAGGATTCATACATTCCGGTAAATGTCCTAATGTTAAAAATAACATTGAACAAATTTGTTGAGTTTCAAATGAAAAATCATTTTCCCATATTAATTCTTCTTTAGAACGTATTTCAGTTATTATATATTTATCTCCAATTAATTCTAAAGTTATTGATAAGGCAGAACCATCTATTTTCTGTGTAATAAAAATTTCTTCAGAGAATAAATTTTCAAAATTTTTAAAGCTAATAACATTTTTTACAAGTTTAATGTTATCTCTAAAAAAATCTGTTAAATTTTGAGATTTTATCCATGATGAACCAACATTATCTTTTATTATTTCATCAGTAGAAATAGAATGAGTTATTAAGTGTTGTTTTGTTGTTTGAATGGAATTATAATCATTCAAAAATTGAATATATGAAGCATTTTTATTAATATATTGTTGATCTAGTTGCACTTCAATTTTGGTAAAATAACACAACAAATAAAATAAATTTTCTTTAATATATGTTTCCATTTTAGTTTCAAAACCTTTATTAATTTCTTTATTAAATAAATGTGTATCAATTTCATTATAAAGTTTTTCTTTTATTTTATCATTTATTATAGTATTTTGACCTGTACGCGTCAAATCTTCAAGCATTGAAAGGTATGTTTTATTTTTATATTCTTCATTTTGTGTAATTTTCATGCCAATACTTCTCATCATATTAATAAAATCATTATTTTTATAGATATCTTTAAATTTATCATTTTTCATAGAAACTGTTTGATTTCCCATATAAACATCATTAATAAAATTAATTAATTTATCATATTTACCATCGCCATACTTATATGAACAGTCTGATTGCACACCGGAAATATTTGCACTTGCTCTTGTATTTGAAATATGTCTATAAAAATCACCACGAATAGTGAAATTATTTTCTATATTTTTTGACACATCCTTATATGCATTTATATTTATATTTAGTTTACATAAAAATATGTTGTTATTAATATTGTTAGGAGATGGAAGATTTATTATGTGATCAATGGGTAAACAAATATTGTTATAATAATCAATGAAACCTTTATTGATAGAAATATAATCAACAATATTAATAAAAAGATCATTGCTATTATTAATAATTAATTTATATCTAATATTCTTATGATTATTTATTAAGTAGTTATCGAAAGTGCAATTAACTATATTTTTTATTTTGTTTATACGTTCTTCATCAACCGTTTCAACAAAATTGATTATGATTTTAAAGACAAATAATTTCGAAATGCTGTGATTCAAAATATTATTATTCATTTTGGAAATACGATTACCTTTGGGTGTTGTTGGTGGTTGTACACTATCTAATATAGTTTTAATGCTGTTAATAAATAAATTTTTCACTAGATCACATTCAACAACAAAAGATTTTTCATTTACATTATTATAACATTCAAAATTTCTACTAAAATCATTTTTTTTATTGATAGTAACAATCTTATCATTAGAAAATATACTTGCAGTAATTGTTGGTTTTTTATCAACAACACACAATTTTTGTTTATTATTTTGTATTAATAAAATATTTTCACTAATTTTAAATGACTCATCATTATAAAAAAGTATAATTTCTTTAATTAATTTAATCTTATCATTTAAATTGCCATTTTTAATAACTTCATTAATTTTTAAAAAAATTTCATGTGTAGAATCATAATTCATAAAAAAACTTATTTTATATTGATATAATAACATATTCGCCATTTCATCAGTTATGTGTTTGTCATTAATGATTTCAAATGTCTTTAATAAAACATTACCAATATTTGACACAATATTTTTATCATAAAACATTTCAAATATTTGAGACTTATTATATTCATCAAAATATTTTAATGAATAGTTAAAACATATTCTTTTACAATATGAACCTTGAATAGGTGATACGAATGTTGGACCCATACGAGATGATTCTTTACCACTTTTTTCATTAAAGAAAGTAGTAAATTTTCTATTTTGCAATATAATTAAGTTATTTTCATATGACACAAAAAAACATATCAATTTATATTTATCCATAAAACTAGAATAATTTTTATTTGGATCTACATTATTTGTACATACATAATTTTTAAAATTAATGTCTGACACTAAAAAAATAATTAAGCAATTTACATATTTTTCATATTTATTCTCACTAGAATAAATATTTAATGTTTCATTAATAAAATCAACAACAAAAGAATCCTGAAAGAATGAATCATCTATATTTTCTTTCAAAACATATTTACACAATATTTTAAAAATATACATTTTTTTATCCAAACTTTCTTTTAAATCATTATTAAACCCATAATCACCATAATTTCTAAACAACATATAAAATAAAAAACAAATATTTTCAAATTGGGAATGGTATGTTTTATTTATATTTTTATAAACATTAAAAATATGATTCATAAATGAATCATTAATTTTTAATTTTAGAACATTTTCATTTTTACTATATTTATATTCTTCAATAAAAGAATTATATCTTTCAAAAAAATGTTGAATAAATTTTATTTGCCAACTACCAATGAGCTTATTTTCTTTCTTATATTCTTGTGTTTTTTCTATTGGTAAATTCATATTATTTGTATAATAAACATATTCATTAATAGCATTATCTATTGGTAAATATTTAATGGAATGGAAAAAAAATTTATCAAAAACTTGTATACCCTTAAAAATATCAATATTTCCCACATTATTTGCACGATTTTTATAATTCATCATTCCAATAAAATTTAAATCATGTTTGTCAGTAATATTATTTATAAAATCAACAATATAATTTGATATTCCATCAAAATTATCATAACATACAATATCAAACATTATTGATAAAGTATATTTACATATTTGAATATATTTGTTAATTTTGTCATTTTTAAAAATTGTAAAAAAACTATAATCAGCTAATTCATCTTTATAATGATTTCCATATTTTATATTGCAATGAGGAATAAAATCCAGCTTAGATAAATCTGGCGTTATTAATGGGATCAAATTTAATTTATCAAATTTAAAATCATCATCATTTGTTTCAAATATTAATTCAGCTATTTTTATTCCATATGTATAAGGATATTTATTTTTATCAAATAAATGTTTTTGTTTATCATCATAAAAATGTCTCAATAATTCATTATTTGAATGGATTCTTTTAAGACATTCATTATATTTCTTAAAATGTTTATCATAATCTTCTTTATTGGAATTCATAATATCAATTATTATTGGAAAACTTATAAATAATGTTTTCTTTTTATCATCCCCAATTTTTTTATAATTAAGTAATAATTTTTCATAATCTGAAAATATATCTGTACTTCCTATTCCTCTAACATAATCAAATTGACTTTTAATTGTCTTCAATAATTCATCATTATTTTTTGTATTTTGATTCATCTTATATATTTCATTAGTTTTATTGTTAGATTGAGTTTGTGTTTGAAGCAATGGTTGTCGTAACGGCTGTCGCGGCGGTTGTCGTAGTGGTTGTCGTAACGGCCGTCGCGGCGGTTGTCGTAGTGGTTGTCGTAGCGGTTGTCGCCGCGGTTTTCCGTCATCGGCGTCAATTAAATGTGTTATGTATGGTCGTAGTTTATTAAGGGAATTTTTATTTTTAATAATGTCAATTATTTCATTATAATCCATCTTTATTTGATAATAAATCGTTTTATATTTTTCATCATGTACCGAACTACCAGTAACATCAATATAATTCAATTTATCTATTAATTTTGATATTTTATCTTGTACTTCTTGCTTATGTAATCCATCAACATTAACAATAGGAACATCTGCCATACCAATAGCAGAACCAGTGCTATTTACTATAGTCCTATGTCCCATATAATTTTCTAATTTTTTTAATAAAATCTTTACTCTATTAATTAATGTTGTTAATTTTTGTTTATAATTATTATTTTCATCCATAAAAATATGTGATAATATTGATATAATATAATATTTATATAATATTATAAAATAATAATTATTTTATAATATTAAAATATTTTTATCTTACAAATTTCCTAAATGTCATTAAATTCATTGTTTCCGTTTCCGATAAATTATAATTTCCTCCTAAACTTCCACAATTACTAACACTATTAATATGTCTCTTTGATTGCATTACACCACTCCCACTATTTTTACTATCTCTTGTAGTTCTAGCACTTGCTTTACGATTGGTTCCATCTTTAATTTCTGTTTTGTCTTCATTATCATCGTCATCGACATCATCATTGTCATCATTATCTTCATCATCTTCATCATCTTCATCATCATCATCATCTTCATCATCATCATCATCATCATCATCATCATCATCATCATCATCATCATCACTATCATCACTATCATCACTATCATCACTATCATCTTTGTTGTCACTATCAACATTTCCACCAGTCATAGAACTATCAACATCAACGTCACTATATTCGATAACTTGAGAGATATATTTTTTAATTTTGTCGAAAGTAAGATCGGTTGAATTGCCACCATTTTGACCAATTTGTGTATCATTAATGTATTTATCGTCATTATATTTTTGTAGTAATTTATCAGCAATACTATTATATATAATACCTTCAGATTCAACTTTTTTGTTAATAAAATCATTACCACCTAATTGATTACCATCGAATTCTGATAGAGATAAATCAATTAATTTATTATTATGATTGGCACCTCCATAATGTACATTATAATTATCATCATCACTAATTGTTAAATCGATAACATGCATTTGATTACCCCCAATGAGTTGATGAGTAGGACCGAATTCACTTAAAGAAAGATCAATATTAAGTGGAATATTAGAATTATTAAATTGATGGTTAACATTAAATTCGCTTAAAGAAAGATCAATAGTTTTGGTATTATTAAAATGGGAATGGCCACCATATAAATTGTGGTCAAATTCGGAAAGTGAAAGATCAATAAAGATATTTTTATTTTGTTGTGATTTGGTAGATTTCATAATATAAAAATAAAAGAGAAAATAAAATATAATAAATATAATATATTAAAAAATGGAAAGTTATATTTTAGTGATAATTATATTTATTATATTTTTTTTGTTTTCTATAAATAAAAATAATTTAATATATGAAAATTACAAAGATAAATTTTTTTTAGTTCAAGATTTAGAAGATAAAGATGAAGCATTAGAAATTTTATATAAACTTGAATTTACATTAAATAATATTATAAATAAGATGTGTGATGATAATAAAGTAAAAGGATCAAAATACAATGATTATATAATAGAAATAAAAAAGAAATTAAAACATGTAATAATACAAGAGAGTGATATAAATAATAAGAATACATCGTATAGTGTGAATAAGGGAGAAATATTAGTATTTTGTATAAGATCGAAGGAAACAAAAAAAATACATAATTTTAATGAATTATTATATGTAGGGATACATGAGATAGCACATATCGGATGTCCGGAAATAGGACATACAGAATTATTTTTTGATATAAATGAATATATATTAAGGAAAGCGATAGAATATGGATATTATAATTTTGTAGATTATAAGAATAATAAGATGGAATATTGTGGAATAGAATTAACATCGAATGTATTAACGGATAAATAAATGAGGAAGAAAATAAAAATAAAAATAAAAATATAGAATATAAAATATAAAATATAAAAATTAATAAATTATATTTTATATAATTATAATGGATGAACCTATAAAAATAATATGGAAATATAAAAATAAATTGAGAAAGACACAATATGGAATATATATATTTTTGGGTAATTTGAATGAAAATAATAAAAATAAAATTTCTAGTTATTTAACGAAAATAAAAAATATGAATTTATATGATACATTATTTTTTTCTACAAAATCAGAAATTGAAAATATTACTTCAATATATGGAGATTATTGGTATAATTATTTTTTTAATACCCATCATATAAATCATACTATTGAAATAATAAAAACATCAAAAACTAAACTAGATAGTTTAGTACAAAAATATGGACAAGATTGGATAAATAAACATATATATGTAAAAAATAAAATAAATAGAGTTGAATATAGTTATAGTGTGAAAATTAACAACAAATTAAAATTATTAAAAACTAATAAAAAAATTGATGCAAAAACAAAAGATTATTCAGATGAAAAATCAAATGAATTAAAATTAATTGATATGAGTAATAATAAATATGACATCAATAATATTAAAGGTGGTGGAGATGATGAAGAAGATGAAGAACAAATAGATTTTAGTGATGAATTATATGAAAATGAAGAGAATGAAGATAATGAAGACAATGAAGAGAATGAAGAGAATGAAGAGAATGAAGATGATGAAGAGAATGAAGAAAATGGAGAGAATATAGAAAAGGAGGAAAATTTTGATGAAATGTTTGAGAATGAGATGATGGATGAAGATAATAATGAGTCATTGATAAAGATAGATGATAATTCAAAAGAGATATTACAGGATATAGTTGAAATGACGGAGAATAATATAAATATGGTAAAATTTGATGATAGTAAAAATAATTTACAGAATGACACTAATATAAATGAAGTGTATAGTAAAATATATATATATGATCAGTATATATATTATGATGATATGATACAAACGATAAAGAATAAGATAATGACGTCAATATATCAGAATACGAATTTTGGAAAAATGAAATATGTATTAGGATCGAGGATGTATTTATGGTCGGAATATGATTATATAAAAAGTATAAGTGATACTGATGTAATAATTACAGAACAAGTGATGTTAGGGAAAAAGTGGTTATATAAGAATGAATTACTGAAGGTATTAGTGGAACCAAATAATAATATAGAATATTATAGTAAAATGATGGGAAATTTAAAACAATTAAAAATGAATATATTGAAATATGGTTCGAATGTGAAATATGAGAATGATGAAACGAATTTATTATATGATTATAAGGATTATATAACGAACAATGATATATATATGATAGATATATATAATGATTTAGGTAGTAATTATGAAGAGAGGGATATGAATGTATTAAAAGATTTGTATATAATTTATGTGAAGATATATTATGGGATATCATTTGAAGAATTTATGGATGTGATAAATGTATTAAATGAGAATAAAAGTGGTGAAATAGAATATGTGGATAATTTATATCAAAACATAAATAATGATGTATTATTAGAGAAATCGATAGTAGATATAGTGAATGATGTGGATGAAGAGATACAGAAGAATGAGAGTAATAATATAATAGAAAATACGTATATAATATTAGGAGTGATATCATTAAAATTGGAACAAAAAAGTAATAAAGAGAAGATAAATGATATAAAATATTATAAAATATTTGATAATTTTGAAGTGAATGAAGAATTTCCATTCATACAATTACAAACGATAGATAAAAATTTTGTATATAAATTTTATACAAAGGATGACTCAATTAATAAAGATATAATAATAAAGAATTGGTTTGAATATTTGCCAGTAGGAATGAGTATAAGAGTGAAATATGATAATGATCGATATATGAATGTAACTTTTAATAATATAGAAGAATTAGAATATAAAGTTAATTGGAGAGAAGAAGATAAACGAAAAAAAGAAGATATAACAAAGACATATGATATTATAAGAAAATTATTAAATAAAATAAACTTGTCATCAAATACAATATATAAACAGCCAAATGATATGGATTTTAGATATAAATTTATAAATTGCATTCAAACATTTGAGATGGAATATATAAATCACAATGATTTATCTAATTTTGTGAGATTATTTTTTCCATATGTATCGATAGTAGTAGAACCGAGGAAAAGAACATCAATATCAGGGAAGAAGAAGGAATTATCAAAGTATGGAACATATATGAAATATAAGAAGATGTCAAAATATGATAATGAAATATTAATAAAGAATAGGATATTATATTTTTTGAAAAATTATGAATATGTAGAACCATTATTAATAAAACAAATATGTATAGATTTTAATATAACACAAGAAACGGCTATAGAGAAAATAATGGAAGTTAAAAAGATGAATATAAAAAAGACAAAGAATATATTAAATAAATTTGAGAATATAAAGGCATTAAAATTGTCGAATGTAAGAATAGATATACAAGGTAAAAGTATAGATAAATTGAAGATAAAGGTGATGGGAGTAAGGAATGATTATCAATTAAAGAATATAGTGAAATTATTAAATATAATATTATATTTGTATAAAAAAATATATATTGAGAAATCGAAAAATTATGAATATATAAAAAAGATATTTCCTAAACTTCATAA
>Ga0255214_1000059_pt1 | contig 28014 bp, 24 predicted proteins | sample Miss_Law_RepB_8d_FD_189951 | JGI IMG/M metagenome (GOLD analysis project Ga0255214, IMG submission 189951) | Freshwater microbial communities from Mississippi River, Louisiana, United States - Miss_Law_RepB_8d | ecosystem: Environmental > Aquatic > Freshwater > River | place: USA: Louisiana... | reverse complement strand
TGCCTAAAAATTCAACAAAATATTTGTTCATTTATATAAAATAAATATATAAAAAAATTATTTATTATATATTTTACACATTTACACTATTTTCATTTCAATAGTTAAATAATACGTGTATGTGCGTGTGCGTCAGGCTATTAATTTTGCTGGTCATATAGACACATAACTACTGTTGTCCCGAGCACTGCGGCGCCGACTGGTCAACCGACGGGCTCACCAACTGGTCAACCTACTTGCAAACCTACACATAACCCCCGCTGATGGGGACTATATCCAACCTTGGTATAATAAACAAATTTTTTATGTTGTGTCGAATATTTTCGCGAATCCACCCTTTATTATATTGACTCCTCGCTATATTCCTTCCACTCCTGTTGAAAATCTGATTTGTAGTATTTGCCACTCCAATATCAATCCACCCACTAGGTCTCAAAATAACAGTACCTCCCCATAGGTCACTCATGCCTTTTATAATATTAGTAAATATTTTATTTTTTTTACGCCATCGAAATTCAAAGGCAACTTTAATAATTTTGACCTCCTCATTGAAAAAATCCTCACTGCTTGAAGAAAGCAATGCCATATCTATTTAATGGCCGAGTTACTATCAATACCAGGATTCTTCCGAGCAGCCTATTCAAGGGCTCAATACTCCGTGGAAGCTTGTACATGTTTCTAAAAGGAAGCACTTCGTTTCCTATGATGGTTTTGTTGGAGGTTCAATCATATTTTATGCAGAATGCGTAAAAAAGTGCGGTCGTCCAAGGGGAGTTCATCTTAGATTCCAAAGTTCTAGTCCTTGACCCTCTAGTAGTGTACGTGTATGCTTGACTTGACGAATTTCTCACATTAATTTCATGTCGCGAAACTTTCGACAATACGGATGAATAACTAAAATTCGAACGCATCGTTTTATAATATTAGTAAATATTTTATTTTTTTTACGCCATCGAAACCCAAAGGCAACTTTAATAATTTTGACGAACAATCGACCCCCAACCACAAACTCGTCCATTACTTAAAGTTTGATTTGAAATCGCGCCCTTTTTTTTTGGAGCTACACATCCTCCTGAACGAGCTCTTCTTATTGTTGAACGCGTTCCACTTGGATAGTAACTTTTACTACCAGTTGGTGCTGAATTAGGTAAATTTACTTTGTAAGCTGTTTGCCCAACAGCATTAGCTTTAACAATATTAACATACATAGATGATGGTATTGGTGGAATATAATTAGTATGTGATGATATAGGGACTTGTCTTTGAGAAGAATTAATAACATATGCTTGAGGAACAGAAATTTTTCCTAAAGCGATTTGTTGTGCCTTAACTGATTGGCTTATAGAAGTTCTTAAATATTGTTTTCTCATATTTGAATTCATTTCAGCATACACTGGTTCTTGCATTGGATAAAATTGTGGTGGCGTAGGTCGAATACCAGTTAAAATTCCATAACTATGATATGGAATTTGACATGGTGTTTGATTAGTGCTTAAAGGTCCAGTTATAGAAGCATTAACATAATTATCATAAGAAACAGAACCTATATTTGTTGATACCGCATATGGAGTAGTCATTATATATATCAAAATATATTTTATTTACACTTTTGTATATTTTTAACTAGATTAGGTGTGCCACAAAATAAACATAATTGAATTTCAGAATAGGTATGAAATATGAGTGAATTATTTTTTTTACATTTACAACACTTAAATATTCCATCTAATTGACATATTTTAGAAGAATTGAAATCCGTTTTTTGGTATAGTATTTGAAGCCTATGGTTATTCATAATTGTATATTATATCCCTAAATAATTAATATCTTCTGATAGCTCTAATAGCAGATTGACTAATATTTGATTGGTCGCCGCCATAACTAAGATCGTTGTAGTTTTTGTTGACAGCTTTTTGTTTCAAATAAGTAATATAATCAGAACTATCATAAACATATTTAACATTACATGCTGAAGCGGGAATATTAGTTAATAATTGAAGGCTATTATAAGCAACAGATGGAACACATGTATCTTGAACAGCGCCAAAACGATTTCGTAAACCTTTTAATCCGGGTCTACTTTGTGGTGTCTGACACGTTCCTCCACATGAGTAATTAAGTCGACTTAATAAATCACCAGCATTATTAACTGCTCTAAATGGTGTTGTAATAGGTTTATTCAAATTATCTCTTCTTAATTGACTAGGATAAGTAGTGTTCCATGCGTTTTTTAAAGTGAAACGAATATGTTCGAATTCAGGATAACGCTTATCTACATTTTGTGTTTGTTGTGGCATATAACCATTTATTGCTCCACCAGAGTTGCTAGGTCTAACAACGAAAGCCTGAAAAGCTACATTACTTCCATTTATAGGGCTTGTATATCCAACAGATGTCGACATTTATATAATACAATAGTAAAAAAGTTTTTTTTTAACTTTATCTAAACATAATAAAAATATTAAACAAATATATAAATGTTCAACTTTCTTTTCTTGGTAAGTGCTATTCTTGTAATTGTAATTGATTTTGTTTACTTAAATGTAATGAAAAGTTATTTTGATAACCAAATTAAGATGGTTCAAGGCACGCAAATTAAAATAAACTATTTAGGAGCAGCGTTATGCTATGTATTTATAATAATTGGTATTAATTATTTTATTATTAAACCACGAAGAAGTATAAGCGATGCATTTTTATTAGGTATAATTATTTATGGTGTTTATGAAACTACTAATTATGCATTATTCAAAAATTGGTCTATTTGGTCTGTTATAATTGATACATTATGGGGTGGGTTACTTTTTGCTGCTACAACTTATATTATTAATTTATTACGCTAAAAAATAATTATTATCAATTTACATTTTAGCGATTAAGAAAATTAAAATAAATTTCTTTACATATTTTATGAGTACTGTTAAATATAAATTTCAAAGCCAAGATGACCTTTTATTTTATATATTAAATGCTGTTGGTCACGACTTTATACATGATTTTAATAATTATGGACGAATGGCGAAAATTTTAAATTATATAATGGGTTTGGTTCAAAACGTAGTATCACCACAACAGGTTGAATCAGTTAGTCAGGCATTTTCACCCTCTATTCAAGCTTTGTCCGTAGAACAACAACGCGATATAGCAGAAAATAGAGATAACCCAAATTTTGTGAGTGATAGAATTATGCTTCCTACAGGAGTAGGAACAAGTAGACCAGAATATGACACACAAATAGATAATAAGAATATATTTGAAACTGAAAGAATGTTAGTAGATGAAGTAAATACAACAACGTTAAATCCTCAAAGTCCAATAGATAATCCAGTTGATGATTCAACACAAACACTAACAACACAAGAACTTTATGTAAGTCAAATGGAAGATAATTTAATATCTGAACCATTACAGCCAATTAATATTACTGATTCTCAGACAAGTTCTCAATCTCAAATTCAAGCTATTGTTAATGAAAATATTAGACTTTATAATATAATTGCTGAAACAATTCCAATTGAAAGGGTCACTAGAACAACTACAAAAAAAATAAATATCATGCAGCGTCTAAAAGATTTTATTCAAGAAGCAAATTTTTTAATTATTAGTAAGCTTAGGTCAGATTCTATTACTATTTTTCCAGGAAGAAGTGGTGGTGGTGTTAAAGGTAATAAAAAACAAAAAGGTGGAAATGGTCTTGATGTTATAACAAGAGATCATATAGTATCCTCAATTAAAGATATTATTGAAGAAATAAAAGAGACAACACAAAAAAATTTACAACTGATTAGTTATTTTGAATATATTATGTATTCATATTTAAATTTATTCATTCCGGGAATAACTCCACTAGAGATATTTAATAATAGTTTAATAGAAGATAGTGTATCTATATTTATTATTGGACAATGTAACAATAGAAATATTAAAGAACAAGCAAAACAATGTTTAACAGCATTATTATCAGTTTCTTTTACAAGCAAAAATGTAACAGAAGAAAATTTATCTTTACAAATGGATAAAGCAAAGGGACAAGCAGATTTTTCTAAATTTATGGCAAGAGGGTTTATGCCTCCTCGTAGAGAAATTCCCACTTCTTTAGCTAGACCAATTAGACATGGTGGTAATAAAATTATTGTAGGAGGAGCTTTTAATAGAACTATTTACTCACAAAATTCAACTATATTTTCAAAATTTGATGAATTAATAGTAAGTTTTAAAACAACAAGTTTATTATATGAAAATTATTTAAAATGTACACTTTTGCAAAAATTAAATAATATGGAGTTTGTTAAAAAAATTTATACAGAGTACAATTTATTTATTAGAGCCGCATCAAATATTCAAGGAACAAATGTAATAGAACTAATTGTTGGTAAACAAATGTTAAATGTAAAAAAAACAATTATTGAGAATAAAAACACTGCTTATAATAAAGGTGGAAGAAACCTCTCAAAAAATGTTCAAGAGATGGTAGATACTATTACTGATTTAATATTTGTAAAAACTATTGATGTTTATAATGATGTAAAAAATAGACAACAAGCAATAAGTGAAGATAGTGGAGATGGAAGTTCGATTACTGGTAGTGCAAGAGATGCAGTTCAAAATGTTTCAAAATTAGTTGCTAGTAAAATACTTGAATTAACCGGCGCACCAAGTTCGTCTCCAAATTTAGATTTAAATAAACAAATTGAAATATTAAACAATATAGCCAAATACGATAAAGGTTATACAAGTGCAGATGATACCTTAATTAATCATTTTATTACAAGAAGTACAGGAGGTAATATTTTTTTTGGCGATAATGCAATACAACAATTAAAAAGGAGGATAGGTTCATGTAAGAAAAGTAATTGTCGTGTAATTAACAATGCAGTTCCATCAGAAATAAAAAGTCTAATTTCACAAATAGTTGTTTGTCCTACAAGTTCAGTATGTGATGGTATGGCTTCTTTTGGTAGTTGTGTAAATCCAAAAAATAATAGAGAATATGCTAATATGAATTTTTCAGTTACAGCAGATGATGTTGAGAATAATTTTTATTATGGACAAACTAATATAAAGAGTGATTTAACATCTGTAAATATAAACTATGGTATTAGCTATAATAATCTACAAATATATAATTTTATTGATATAAAAATAGATTCACAGCCAATTGTTTTACAAGCAAATTACGTTTTTAAAAATTTGATAAATAGAATTATTGAGTTTTGGAAAACAGCACCATCAGGCGCTACTATTGTTCGTTTATGGGAGTTGTTATATAACACAGATTATTTTTTATCTATTTTAAAATTAGGTTCTCAAAAAGCTGTTGGTGATATATTTCAAGAAATAAATAGTACATTATCTAATGGAGGATATAATGTTGAAGTCCAAGGAATCAGCACAAAAAATACATATGGATTAATGGGGGATAGACCTTCTGGTGTTCGTGTTTTTAAATTATTAAATAATTCAGTATCAGGTAAAAATCCAAAAGCAAGTGGTGGTTATGTTGGTGGTGATACAACATTCATGTATTTTTCCCCACCTCCTATAAGTGGAGGTAATAAAATAACAAGAAAACGAAAATATAAAATAATGAATAAATATTATAGACGAAGAAGTAAACAAACAAAAAGAAAAACAAACAACAATAAAAGAAAATAATATAAATATAATAATAATTATAAAATTACTATTATTATTAAATATAATTAATCATGTATGGAATAAAATATAGTGAAATAATTAATATAATTAAATTATTATTTAAAGAATATGTAGCAAAATATGAACTCAATAAGGAAGCAATTATCATCATAAAACTATCACCTAATATAGCTGCTACACCAACTTCACCCGCGTATTTTTTAAAGAAATCTAACATAGAATTATATCCTGTTGGTATTGATGTAAAAAACCAATAAAATAATATATCATGAACGATTTGAATAATTACAGCTAATCCAGTAAATTTCCAAATACTAAATGAATAAAAAAGGTATTTGTAGAAAAACCGTGCTAAAATAATACCAATAACTAATATTAACACAACAACAATTACAGCGCTTAACTGATATTTTTTATACCATTTACCAAGTAATTTAGAGTTAAATATGCCGTGATATAATAAAAAAATAATAATTAAATCAGCATTTAGACATCCATTAAAAATTGGTAAATAATCATTAACATTTGTGAAGCTAGAAATATCTTTAAACATTATATAATATATTTATAATATTTTATAAAATTTATCCTTCTGTCAACAAACGGGGTGCGATATTCATTGTATTCAATTCTTGGAATATTAACTTGCAAGCATAAGGAATTTCTACATAAGCAAAGTCTGCTCTATTACCGCAAGTATGACATAAGTGTATGTGCATTTTATCATTATATGATGCGATAAGTCCACACTTTTTACAGACATATACTGAATATTTATCTGAGGCATCATACATTCTTCCTCTAGTAAATCTAGAAGCGCCATGTGAAATCATACAATCACGTTCCATTTCACCAAACCTTAGACCGCCATCACGACTACGACCTTCAGCAGGTTGTCTAGTGAGATTAACCATAGGTCCAATAGAACGGCTATGTGCTTTATCATTTACCATGTGCTTTAAGCGCTGATAGAATACAGGTCCCATAAATACACTACAATCAACTTGTTCACCAGTTAATCCATTATATAATAATTCATTACCATGAGCTTCAAAACCAGCCTTTAATAGTAGGTTACAAATTTCTTTAACATCAAAGTCGCCAAATGCAGTTCCATCACCAAATAATCCAAGTTCAACTAATACTTTACCAAGAACAGTTTCTTTTAATTGACCAATTGTCATACGAGATGGAATAGCATGAGGATTAATAATCATATCTGGAACTAGGCCACTTTCAGTATATGGCATATCACATTCAGGAATAATATTGCCGGTAGTTCCTTTTTGTCCATGACGACTAGAGAATTTATCACCAATTACAGGTTTTCTTACAACTCTAGTTCTTACTTTAGCAAAATTATATCCTTCACCATTCCTATCAATATAATTTTTATCAATATAGGTTTCTTCAGTAGTTTTATATATTTTACTTTGATCTTCATATTTAATAATTTTTGTATGATCATTTCTATTTTCTTTTATGGGTATAACCTTAGCAATAATAACATCACGATTTTCTACTAATGTATTTTCTGGAATAACGCCTTTAGAATTAATCTTATTATAGTTGCCCATTTTGAGACCTTTAGTCTTATTAGGGTCTGGCTTACATCTAATTTCTTCATCACCGTTGATTTTCTGTTTATCTTCATCTTTTTCAGTATGATAGACTGTTGTTAAAGCCATACCTCTATCAATAGAACCTTTATTAATTAACAATGAATCTTCTTGATTATAACCAGTATGAGTCATGATTGCTACAATTAATTGAGAACCAGATGGAATTTTATTAAGGTGTATTAAGTCCATAATACGAGTTTCAACTAATGGTCTCATTGGATAATTAAGAATGTATGCAGTTTTATCCATTCTATTTTCATAATTAGTAACATATACACCCATTGCTTGTTTACCTTGAGCACATTGATATGTATTTCTAGGTGACTGGTTATGCTCGGGGAATGGAATACAAGATGCTAATACACCAAACATAGTTGATGGGTGAATTTCACAATGTGTGAATTTTTTTAATTTATTCTCATTATTAATAAGGTCTTTAGGTTTAGTAGCAATCATACACCAGCTTTGCTCTTCAGGATCAATATATTCTAAAACAGCATCTTCAATTTTAGATGATGTTAACAAATTATCCCAATTATATTCATTATTTTTTAACTTATTCAAAATATTTTTAGTAAGAAGAATATTTCTATTCTTAACACGTAATAATGGTCTAGTTAATCTTCCGCTATCATTACAAACTCTAATTTCTTTTAATTTATAATCAAATACTATAGATGTATAAATATTAATAATTCCTTTACTTTTTTTATCTTTTAACATCAAATATAATTCTTCTGGATTATCGCTAATGCCAATCCATGCTCCATTAATAAATACTTTTACTTTATCATAAATCATTTCAGATGTTAAATTAGTTTCGTCAATTTTTGTAATAATTTGCATAATATATTCATATAGAGGCAATGAATCGGAATAAATAGTCATATGAGTCATATATGCTAAATTTTTAACAATACCAACAGATTGACCTTCAGGAGTTTCAGCTGGACATAAGAATCCCCATGTAGTATTATGTAATTTACGAGGTGGAACGAGTTTGCCGCTCTTATCAGTTGGTGTAGAAATTCTTCTAGCATGACTTAAACTGGATACATAATTAAGTCTATTATATACTTGAGCAACACCAACTTTATTAGAATTGCTATGTTTAATGCCAAAATCACCTGTCGATAATGCTCTTTTAATACCATTTTCTATAGTAGTAGACTTTATAATTTTATAAATATTTGTTAAATTTATAATATTTATATAATCGTCTGTTGAACGCCATGAACCAGTATTAATTTCGCGAATTATTTGTTTTTCCATATCCTTACCCAGTTTGTTAAAGTAATTTCTATACAAATTGTTAAGAAGTGTTCCAACTCCATCAACACGTTTATTTAAGTAAGAGTCTCTATCATCTGATTTAATAATTTCAAAATATGCCATTAATAATTTATTAGCCATATATCCTAGAAAATAAATCTTTTGATCCATGTTATGACAATGAGGGAACAAATCATTGTTTAGAATATCTAATGTAAATTCATGTTTCTTCTTTGCACCGGTTTCTTTATCCATATTAATTGGAGTATACATGGCAAAACTAGTAATATATTTTATACATTCTTCTTGAGTTAAATACTTATCAGAGTCGATTACAGATGCTTGCAAAGCTTCCAGCAATTGTTTATTTTTTATATTATCAATATCAAGTAGAATTTTCTTACAAATGTCTTTATCAGAAATAATACCTAATGATCTGAATACAATTAATAATGGAATTGGCTGTTTGACTCTTGGAATTTCAATAACAATTGGATGACCAAAACCATTATTCTTGGATGAAATGAGCATAGAAATTTTTTTTGGGGATATACATTTGAAATCTGGAACCGAATTAATTTCAGCTTTCCATAAATACTTCGTATCATTCTTTTCCACATTAAAACAATAAACACGATTCTCGGCGGCTCGTTCTTGTCCTAGAACTGTTTTCTCCGAACCATTAATAATGAAATATCCCCCAGCGTCAAATTTACATTCACCAGTTTGTGAATTATCAAAATGCTTATATTGGTTTAATACACAAATATTAGACTTTAACATAATTGGTAATTTGCCAATATGAACACGTGGAATGGTCTTGTAAAATATTTGTATATTTTCTAGATTCTCGCCATTTCTAACAATATATTTAATATTAATATCAATAGTGGTAGAAGCTGCATAAGTAAAATTTCTAAGTCGCGCTTCTTGTGGAAACATTAACTTTATAGCTCCATTATTTTCATGAATTTGAGGTCTATAAATATTAAAGTTTTCAAATGTGATAAATATTTCTAGTGCATATTTTTTTGATTGAGGGTCATAATCTTGTTCTGAAGCAATATGAAGAGGATTAAACATTTCGATAGTTTTTATAATTTGATATCCTACAAAATTATTATAAGATTCTAATTGATGTCTAACGAACCTTTCTAGTTGTTGACCTTTGAAATAAGATTCAATAATATCCCAAGGTGTTTCAATATAAGGTTCATTCTCAATATCAAATTCCTCGTTTAAATTAGTAACACTCATTGTTGCGATTGTTTGGTTATCGATACTGTTTGACATCATTTATCCGGTTATTTTATATTTCAATTTATTTTTAAATTGTTTATATATATATTTAGTTTTTGTTTGATTACATTCAAAATATCACCATATTATTTAATATTTTAAATAATATAAAATTAATATTATTATAATATGTAATGCTGAATAAACGTAAAAAAAATATAATGGACCCAATGAGAATAAATAATTATAATAAATTTTTAGCCACATTAGATAAATCAATAAAAGAACAAAAATCACAAGAAATAAAACAGACATTAGAAACAGATAAAAACATTAAAAATGAAATAGATAAAATTATTGAAAACATAAATAATAATTTTAGTTTGAATAATATATCTTCATCTAATTTTACTGGACAAACACAAAACGATATTTCGATGTCACATATTGAACTAAATGACCCGAATAAATATATTGATTATTTAAATAAAAATTATAAACCACTTGTAAATACAGTTCCTTTTAAAGAAGAAGTAAAACCCGAAATTAGAGAGACAATAAATATTGAAGTTGAAATTAATAATATATCTGATATATTAAAATTAATTAATACATATGAAAATGATCCAGCAATTAAATATAATATTGACATGAAAGCTTTACATAATATAAAAGAACCTCTTGAAGAATTAAATAATATGATTGGTATGAATGATTTAAAAAATAATATAGTTGATCAAATTTTATATTTTATTCAATATCTTCATAAAAATAAAAATTCTTCAAGTGATTTTTTACATACAGTTATTTATGGTCCACCTGGTACAGGTAAAACAGAAATAGCAAAAATAATGGGGAAAATTTATAGCAAACTTGGAATTCTCTCAAAAGGCAGTTTTAAAAAGGTCACTAGGAGTGAATTAATTGCTGGTTACTTAGGTCAAACTGCGTTAAAAACTAAAGATGTTATTAAAGATTCATTAGGCGGTGTATTATTTATTGATGAAGCTTATGCTCTTGGAAATCCTGAAAAACATGATAGTTTTGCAAAGGAGTGTATTGATACATTATGTGAAGCTTTAAGTGATAATAAAGAAAATTTAATGGTAATTATAGCAGGATATGAGAAAGAGCTAAAAGAGTGTTTTTTTGCTTTTAATCAAGGGTTAGATTCGCGTTTTACCTGGAGATTTAAGACAGATGAATACACAGCTGAAGATTTATATCAGATATTAATTAAAATAGTAAATGATATTGGTTGGAAAATCGATATCGATTCAAAAATAACAATAGATTGGTTTAAAAAAAATAAGAATTATTTCCAATTCTACGGTAGAGATATAGAAACTTTATTAGCAAAAACAAAAATAGCACATAGTCGAAGAGTATTTTGTCTCCCCGAAACAGATAAGAAAAAAATAACATTAAAAGATTTAGATAAAGGTTTTGAAATTTTTCTCAGAAATGATGAGATAAAAAATAGAAGAGATGAAAAAGAATTTAAAAAACATTTATATAATACACTTTATAGTTAAAAAATATATATAATTTTATTTGATATTATAATAAATGTCACATAAAACAATTTCTATTAATCCATCGTTATTTAGTGTAGGTAGAAATAAAACTAAAAAAAATAAAGAGTCAAAAATCAAACCTACTGCGGTGCCATTAATATCACCGAGTGTGTTAAAAAATAAGCTATTAAAAAGAATTAAAGAACATAAACAAAAAGAAACCCAAAATTTAGAAAATAATAAAAGAAAATTAACTAACATCGAAGATGATTCTATTAAACCCAAAAATGAAATTCTTAATTATAATGATGAATTTACTGATTCTATTAATTATTTACAGACATTATCTAAACAAAGGCTAAACGAAGAAGAAAAAAGGAACACAGAGTTTTTAAAAGAAAAACAAAGAAAAGAACTAGAGAGAAAAACAATTAGAAATTATCATTCAACGGGAGGACAAAATTTAACACAAGGACCTCTTGTAAATATTGATTTACCTGAAGAATTAATACAACCGGTTCTTCCGATTAATACTGAACCATTTTACATAAAACAAAAAGATGAAGTGCCATATGGTATATTAAAAGGTGGAACAAAGCCTAGCTATAGAGAATGGTCAAAAACACAAAGAAGTAATATTGTTACAAATCCGAATGTTTCATTAATTATTCAAGGTGGTAATTTATCTTCCGAAAAAACTGCTAGAGAGAATAGATTAAATTTATTAAAACAAAAAATAAAAAATAAAACATTGGAAGTATCTATAGACCCTTTAAAAAATGAAAATTTAATTAAAAAACCACTAGATTCACAACAACCAATTATTTCACAACAACCAATTATTTCACAACAACCAATTATTTCACAACAACCAATTATTTCACAACAACCAATTATTTCACAACAACCAATTATTTCACAACAAACTACTCAACAACCAATTATTCAGCAAAATGGTGGTAAATTAATTGCAACAAAACATATCACAAAGAAAACGATTAAACGAAAATATACATTAGGTAGGTCTAAAATAAAAAAGACTGTTAGTGTATTAATTAAAGATAGAGGTACAAGAAAAAAGGTATTAAACGCTCAAAAAGATTTAAAGCGTAAAAATATAAATGATATTAAAACATATTTAAGGGAACATAATTTAATAATGACTGGAAGTAATGCGCCAAATGATGTATTACGAAAATTATATGAATCAGCTATGTTATCAGGAGAAATAACAAATTTAAACCCTAATACATTATTCCATAATTTCTCAAAAGAAGATAAAGAGTTATAAATTTCCAAAGGTGTAAAAAATAATCTTTGTATATTTTAATATGGATGATTTTATTAATAATAGATTAACAGATAATCAAAAACATTTTTTAAATAAGCTTAAAAATTATATAGATGATGATACAGAAATTAGTTTTTATGGAAGTATTAAACGATTTGATTATATACGAGAAAAAAGCGATATTGATATTGATATATTTACTAACAACGAAAATAGTATTATTAATAAACTATCTAGTTTTTTAGATATAAAAAAAAATACAATACGTAAGGTTGTATATAAAATAGATAATAAAGTTGTTCATGGTTATAAATTAAAATATGAAGATGATAAGAATAAAGTTTTTGTTGAATTGTCAATATATAATTTTAAATATAAATATTTAGTTAAGAAACAACATGAAGAAGCAAACAAATTGCCCTTTTATACTTTATTAGCTCTTTATATTGTTAAACATTTTTATTATAGTTTAAATATCTTAGACAATAAACTTTATAGTGCAATTAAACATTACATTATGCATGGTTCATATGAACGTAATTTTATTCTTATGTAAATACTAGACAATAAAATAATATATTAAAGAGAATATATTATATTATAATATGTCGTTAATAACGGAATATTTTGAATTAACAAAACGTTTTCAAGATGAATATGGAGAAAATACAATATTACTTATGCAGGTAGGTGCTTTTTTTGAAGTTTATGGTATTTATGATAAAGAAAATGACATTATAATGTCGAGCAAAATAACTGAATTCTCTCAAATTTGTGAGTTGAACGTTGTAGATAAAAATACTTGCGTAGGTAAAAATAATGTAATGATGGCTGGTTTTAAAGATTTTATGATTGAAAAATATTTACGCAAGATTCAAGATGCTGGATTTACTGCTGTAGTTTATACTCAAGATGAAAATATGAAAAATACATCACGAAGTTTGGCTGGTATTTTCTCTCCAGGAACTTATTTTCAAACTGAATCTCAAAATTTAACTAACTCCATATCATGCATTTGGATTAATTTAATTGAAAATAAGATTTTATTAAAGGGTAAATATGTAGTTGTTGGTGTGGCAAATATTGATATTTATACTGGTAAAACAAGTATTTTCCAATTTAAAGAAATTTATGCCAATAACCCTACCACTTATGATGAATTAGAGAGATTTATTTCAATTTATAATCCAAGCGAAGTCATTTTAATATCAAATTTACCAGAAGAGAAGGAATTAGATTATGTTATAAGTTATGCTGGTATATCATGTAGTTTAATTCATAAAATTCATATTAATGAAAAAACACCTAACGGGAATGTTAAAATGACTAGAGTTAAAAATTGTGAAAAACAACCATATCAAAAAGAAATTCTCTCCAAATTTTATAAATTTGATAGTTTTGAAGTATTTATAAAAAATTTTTATGAAAATAATATAGCTACACAAGCATTTTGTTATTTATTAGATTTTGTTTATCAACATAATCCACAATTAGTAAATAAAATAGCTGAACCAATATTTGAAAATTGTTCCGACCGATTAACATTAGCAAATCATTCTCTAAAACAATTAAATATTATAAATGATGGTTCAGTTAAATCTTCAAAATTATCTTCAGTTTCTGATCTTTTAAATAATTGTTTAACACCAATGGGAAGACGTAAATTTTTATATAACATGTTAAATCCTATATATGATGATAATAAGCTAAAACGTGAATATAATATAACAGAATATATTTTAAACAATTTTTATTCTAGTATTTGTAATTCTTTAAAAACAAAATTACCTGTTATCAAAGATTTGGCTAAATTTGAGAGACAAATTTTTCTTAAAAAAATCTCTCCAAAATCTATTTATAGTTTACATTTAAGTATTAAAATAATTAACGATATATTTGATACAATTAAAGCTGATGAAACTATTATAAATTACTTGAAAGAATTTGATAAAAATATTACAGAAATTGGTGATATATGTCAACAAGTAATATTGTTTATAGAAAATAATATAGAAATAATCTTAGCAAAAGATATTGACCAATTACAGCAATTTGAGGTAAATTTTATTAAAAAAGGCGTAGATGCTGAATTAGATATTAAAACAGAACAATTGAAGGATTCTGAAAATGGTCTGGAATGTATACGTGATTATTTAAGTAATTTAATAGAAAATAAGGAAAAGAAGGCGACAAAATCAAGCGAATTAGTAAAAATACATGAAACTGAAAAAAATAATTATAGTTTGGTTTGTACAAGTAGAAGATGTAAGATATTACAAGATGCCTTACCTATTATTGAAACAAATATAACACTAAATACATCAACAAAACCTTTTACATTTGTTGTATCAAAAACGAAATTTTCATTTGAAAAGCAATCATCATCAAATAATTTTATTATGGATTCACAAATAAATAATTTTTGTAAAACAATATCATCAATTAAAATATCATTAAAAGACTTAATTACTCTTATTTATAATAGATTTATAGAAGGATTGAGTTTATATCAATCACAAATAGAAAAAATATTAAATTTCATTACTTTAGTTGATATAATGTATACAAAGGCTTCAATAGCAAAACAATTTAATTATTGTAAACCAGAAATAGTAGAAGCAGATAAGTCATTTGTTGAAGCAAAAGGATTACGTCATTGTTTAATAGAGAGATTTCAAATGAATGAATTATATGTAACAAATGATATTTCACTCGGAGATGGTAAAACAGACGGGATTTTATTATATGGAACAAATGCTGTTGGTAAAACAACGTTGATTAGAGCATTGGGTATTTCAATTATATTGGCGCAAGCAGGCATTTATGTTCCATGTTCATCATATAAATTTAAACCATATAAGCATATATTTACTCGCATTATAGGAAATGATAATATATTTAAAGGGTTATCAACATTTGAAGTCGAAATGTCGGAGCTTCGCACAATTTTGCGTTTGATGGATGAAAATAGTATAATATTAGGAGATGAATTATGCTCTGGAACTGAAACTGAAAGTGCAGTTAGTATTTTTGTCGCTGGAATTCAGAAATTACATAAGTCTAGAAGTAGTTTTATATTTGCCACACATTTACATGAAATAGTTGATTATGAAGAAATTACTTCACTCCACAATGTTAATTTAAAACATATGGAAGTTAAATATGATAAGGAAAATGATGTTCTTGTATATGATCGCAAATTAAAAGATGGTTCTGGCGACAAAATGTATGGGCTTGAAGTATGTAAATCCTTAAATCTACCATTGGATTTTTTAGAAGCAGCTAATGAAATTCGACTCAAATATAATCCAGACAGTAGAAGCATTCTTTCACTCAAACAATCTCGATATAACTCTAATAAAATTGTAAGTGTTTGTGAAAAATGTGGGAAAAATATGGGAACTGAAGTTCATCATTTACAACACCAAGTAGACGCGGATAAAAATGGTATTATTAAAACAGAAGATGTTGTATTTCATAAAAATAATTTAGCTAATTTGATGACATTATGTGAGGCATGTCATAATGAAATACATAAAACAAATATTAAACAAAAACGAGTGAAAACAACAAAAGGAAATATTTTATCAAAATTATAATTATATAAATAAAAATATCAATAAATCGAAATAATAAATAAAATAAATTATTTATTATTTCAACGTCTACGCGTATAACGTTTTTTATTTTTTTTAGTTCTGTGCTTTTTACTTTTGTGTTTTTTACTTTTGCGTCTCCCCCCAAATTTAACTGCTGGACAAGCTAAATTGGGTGCTGCTTGACTATTAAAGGGTTCTGCCATTTCACCTTTTTGAGGGCATAAGTCACCGTTTAAAGAAACCATTTTTACAATTAAACTGTCAAATGCTTCCTTTGTCATTCTCCTATCTTCAGCTACCTCTCCACCAATTTTAGGTATAGGTAATTCGCCACCAGTTAATTGATTAGCAGAATTAGAATCTACTTTAGCTAATTCAGCATCTTCTACTGCGTCAAGATTAGAAGGTGTTACTCTAGCTTTATTAACATCAAAGAAAATAACTTTATAATTACTAGTTTGCCCCATAACTAATCTACAAATTGTAGATTTATCAGGACCTCTTAATACTTCTTGAGAAGTACCAATACCTTTGAAAAATTTTATAATATCAACAGCATTTGTATAGATAATATCAAGATAAATAGTATGCGATATTGCATTAGGTATATATGCTCTTGTTTTATAATTTTGACAATCTAGATTAGACTTATAATCAACATTAGGCATAGGTCTCATAGTAAGAGTAGCATTACAATCTTCAGAAATCACCATACGCGCATTATTATCTTCTGAACAAGGATGTTGAAAACCTGTTTTAGGTGGTAAAGCAGGAACAGGATCACCTCTTGTTGTTATTCTTAAAAATAATATATTCTTTTTCATAGCAAAATCACAAAATTTTTTAGCTACAGAACTTCCCATACAACGGGGCGCACCTAAACTTACACATACGATATTATCTGCCAATACATTATATGGTGCGGAATTATATGGAACAGTTTTTTTTATACCCATCCATAAATAGGCAAAGTTTGTACACATCGCACCTCCAAGAGAATGACCTGTCGTAAATATTTTAACTGAATTTGGCGTAGTTGCTCCTAAAAAGTCAGTAGCTAAATAACGCATAGTTTCAACAATAGTATGTCCCATTTCACTTGTTGTTTTAAAAATACCATACAAGAATGATTCTGGGTTACCATTTGTGTCGTTACAAACTTTTAATGGAACAATTGATGTTGGTTTCGAATAAAGTGCTGCTGTTTTTGCACTATATGTTCCTCTAAAAATTAATAATATTGTATTTGGCATTCTCTTATCAGCTACAACATAAATTTCACCATAATTTGACCAACCAATAGATATATATTTAACCTCTCCTGATTGTGTTTCTTTTCCAGGTACTGGAAAATTTTTCTCACCTTTTAAGTCGCCATTTATTATATTTATGTTTTGTGGCATATTTAAACCAATAAAATCAATATAATTTTTTCCTTTATAATCATATTCATAGTTTGCAAATATATCATCACTTCCTTTATCTAATCCAAAAATTTTTTGATCATCCAATAAATCAGCTAAATTATTAGCATCTACACTATTTATACCTGATAAAATTTTTGGCTGAATTACTGGACCCATTATTTGACTATAACTATTCAAAAATTTGTTATCATCCATATAAGCAAGTCTAGACAATGTTGCTCCAAGAAATGATATAAAATGAAGATCTCCATATCTATCCGATTTTCTGTTTAAATTACTTATTGTATTAAACATATATTTATAATACAATAAGAAATTAATTTTTCCTTCTAGTCCTACGATTTCTTCTTCTACTTTTACGACCACCCGCTAATGAAATATTACGAGAAATATTACGAGAACGTTTTCTTTTACTAACACTTTTAGCAACATCATTTACACCTTTAACACCTAAATCTAAACCAGTTGCCATTGTTCCATAGACAGCAGATACCCCTTTTTCTACAATTGGTATAGATGATTCAGCTACATCTTTAGCAGTTTTTCCAACATGCTCTAAACCTTTATTTACTATTGGTAATGTTTTATCAGCAGTTTTTTTGATTGTTTTCTCCAAAGAATTGGATTTGCTTTTATGAGATTTTGCCATTATAAATTAAGTATATAAAATATTTATTTATATTAGATGGATTTCAAATATTTACTGAAAAATTTTATTATAATTATTCTAATTATATCGGTTATTATTTTTATAAAGACAATAGTGTTAAATTTTAACGAACCAGAACAACACAAAGAAATTGTAATTATAGAAGGCATGAATCCTTTAACAACAGATAGTAGTAAAGCATTTTGCGAGATTAACAAAGGCTTTAATTTGGAAACATCGTGTAATGCTCTTACAAAATATAATTGTGGTTTGACATCATGTTGTATTTTGACAAGTGATAATAAATGTAAAGCTGGAAATCAAAATGGTCCATTATTTGGTTCTGATTCTAAAGGTAAAACTATCCCGTTAGATTATTACTACTTTCAAAATAAATGTTATGGATCTAATTGTCCTTAAAAATTACTTGTTTAATTGTTATACACGATTCGTTTGCTAATTCTTGAACAATTGGATTATTATTGTAGTCATCTAAATAAATAATATCTCTAATACCACAAGCAGCTATAGAACGAAAACAATTTACACATGGATAATGAGTTATATATATTTTTGAATTTTCAAGACTTGTTCCACGTTTAGCGCAATCAGAAATTGCATTTATTTCACTATGAATTATTGATTGCTCATGATTATCTTGAACACGAGATATATGTGGAGCTCCAGGAATATATCCATTATATCCCATAGAAATAAGACGATTGTTTTTTACAATAACAGAACCTACGTTAAGGCGAGAACAAGGACTACGCTTCGAAGCTAGAATTGCAATTGACATAAAATATTCATCCCAATGTAGACGTTCATTATTTTCTTTTGTTAATTGACAAATTTTAGCAAACATGCTTAAATATAATAATTTATAGTATAAGATTTAAATCATTTTAGGTATATATTAATTTACATTCTTGAAGATTTTGGCTCAATAAATAATTAAATTATGAGTTATCCAGAATTAAATATTCTAATAATATAAAATGACGTCGAATTTTAATGATAGCGGCTATACTCTTCCGGGTGGACTTAATCTTTTTAATCAGTATAATGTAAATGTATCAGGAACTACCATAGCACCACAAGATATATATAAAACTGTTCCACAAGTAGGTGTATATATGCTTAATGGTGGTCGCAAGGCCTATAGTACAATTTTTCCAGTTTTTATGAGTACTAGTAATCTGATGACAATAGGAGTACCACTTGATAGTGATGACGCGTGGGTAGTGTATCCTGGGTATGGGTTTCAGCTTTACACTGATTATAGCTACGGGGGCTATGTATCTAACCAGTATATTAACATATCTAATGTACCTACGTTGTTTTATCTATCAGGAGGCGGCTGGGATGACTTTGGTACGGTTATAAATGAGTATGGCACGACAACAGCATACCCTGTTCATAACACAATATCGGTGAAAATATTTTTTCGTGGTCAACAAATACCCGATGGTGGTTGGTGAGTGTAGCAGTTGGGATGTAATATAGAAATTGGGCATCGATATGTAATCGTGTGGCTCATTACACTGACCGGAAATAAAATAAGACAACCTTTCTATTACACCTTTTCTCATTTAAAACGCCCATTTTACAGAGCAAAAAAATAAGAAAAAATGTAAAATCAATAGTAGGAATTTCACCTACGATGGTCTTACTTTTTCATCTTCCTTGTTTTTACTTGAAGATGTGAAAGACGAAATTTGAAAACTTTTAGAGACATTATATAATGATAATGAAGGTTATAATTGTATCAAACAAAAATGTAAAAAAGGTGTAAACATAGATATAATATATTATTAATCTAAAATTAAAAAAAATTGATTATAATTTTAAAACATATTAGAATAATATAGTTAGATATATAAGAGATGATAATCCCTGTAAAATGTTTTACTTGTGGTATGGTTATTGCTGATAAATACCGTTATTATAAAGCAGAAGTTCGTAAGAGAAAATTAGCAAAAAAAGTAGGTGCTGATTCTAATGAAATTGACAAAGTTCTTTATTTAACAAAAGAATTTCACGAAAAGACGCCTGAAGGTGAGGTTTTAGATGAATTAAACATGAAAAAAATGTGTTGCCGCAGACATTTCTTAACTCATGTTGATATTGAATAATTTCTTAACATATTATATAAATGGGTAGAAAGAGTACTAAAAAACAAAAACTTTATAAAATGGTAGGTTGTTTTAAAAAAACTCGTAAAAATTATTTAGGTGGTAGTACAGATACTCCTTTAGCTTACACTGGCAATCCTTCTTCTTTTTTGCCAAATCCATATTTAGCTTATACAGGTAAGGGCGGTTCTTCATGTGGTTTAACAACAAACACTACTCTTCCAACAAATACTAATGCGGCAAACCCTGCTCTTCCTAATACTGGTCCTGTTTCTAATGGAACAAATACTATATTTAATAGCGCTTTAGAACTACAAGGTGGGTGTGGTTGTGGTAATACATTAATGGTAGGTGGTTCTAAACATAGGAAAAAATGTAAATGTAGTAAATGTAAAGGAATGAAAGGTGGAAATGCTGGTATACCTTATCCAAATGGTCAAGTCGGAACATCATGGACACCAAATGTTGGTGGATGGCCAGGTGTAGATGGCGTGCCTGGTAACAGCAATTACTATCCGGTAAACACATATAGTAGTAGTGATCCACAAACATCTATGGTAGATGTTGGTGCTAACCCGCCATTTTTAAATATTAAAGGTGGTAAAACTAGAAAACAAAAAGGTGGAACATTATCAAATTTTTTAACTCAAGATCTAATTAATTTAGGAAGACAATTTCAATTTGGTATGGGAAGCGCTTATAATGCGTTAGCTGGATATGCTGCTCCAGTAAATCCAATGCCTTGGAAAGACCAATTCCCTTCAAGAGTTCCATTTAATCCTGCCACAATTTAATTTTTTTCTGATAATAGTTTATAATGGCTACATTTCCAAAGTCTTTAAAAGATTTATGCACACCAGCATCATTATATTTTATTATTTCGATGATTGGTTTAGTTATTGTTATGTTTCAAAATTTAAGTAACTCAAATAGTTACAATGTAGGCAATTTCTCTTGCCGTGTCCCAAATACATTTTTAGTATTTGTTGTTAAATTTATATACATAATTTTCTGGACATATGTTCTCAACTTAATTTGTAAAGATGGGCATATTGGCATTTCTTGGTTACTAGTTCTTCTCCCTTTTATTCTCTTATTTGTTATGATAGGATTGTTAATGATTAATATGTAAATAAAATATAAAATAAATTAGTTTATATTTTATTTATTGTGTTTTCGAACATACGGATGGCTTCTGGATTACGAAAACTCTTATTTTTGTGGGGTGTTAGCAGTTATTTGTTATTATATTATCTGGATGGTTGTTCACCTTTGTTTAAGCGTTGTTTAAACTTTGTCTTTGTTTAAGCTTTGCTCAAGAATTAATACTCTGTTCTTAAACTCTGATAAGATTGTTTTTAACTCTTTTATTTCTTTTATTAAAATTGGGACTAATCCATTGTAATTTATACTTTGTAATCGTATTCCGTCTTTTTCACCATATACTAATTCTGGAAATATTTCTTGAAGCTCGTGTGCTATTAGTCCTATATCTTGTTTACCTAATCTTGTATTAAAATATTTTACTGGATTTAACTGATCTACTACAAAGTTACTATCTAATTGCGTTACATTTTCTTTTATTCTATAATCAGAGCTTGATGGAAAGTTGCTTGCAGTCACAGTTCCACTTGCATTTATATTTCCACTTGCATTTATATTTCCACTCACATCTAACGCATAACCATTACCTGGATTATAGTGTCCTCCTATACCAACATAAGAACCTGGAATTTTTATACTTTCTGTTGATGTTCCTAATACAATTTGGTTTGAAGCATCTATTATAGCATTTGCTCCTAATGCAGTGGATTGTGTAATGGATATTGAACCAGAAACATCTGTTTGATAACCTAAAAATGTGTTATTTGAACTATTATTCAAATGGTAGCCAGAATTATAACCAACCGCACAATTATTATTACCTGTTGAATTAGTGAATAATGACTGATTCCCAAATGAACAATTGTTATTAGCAGTCAAATTATTAATCATTGAATTTAATCCAATCGCACAATTATTATTACCTGTTGAATTATTGTATAATGAATTTGTGCCAAATCCAAAATTATAACTACCTGTTTTATTGTATATTAATGCATCGTAACCAACTGCTGTGTTATAGTAACCGGTAGTATTATAATATAATGCATTGTTTCCTAATGCCATGTTTGAAGCAATATTTCCACCACCTTTTCCAACAGTGAGTGAATTTATATTAGCATCATATGAGGTGTTTAAATTTGTGAAAGAACCAGTTGCTCCTATTATAGCTCCAGCAGATATTATTTCTTGTGATACTGATAGATTTGTAAAATGTCCTGTTCCACTCACATCTAATGTATAACCATTACCTGGGTTATAGTTTCCTCCTATACCAACATAAGAACCTGGGATTTTTATATGTTCTGTTGATGTACCTAATACAATTTGGTTTGAAGCATCTATTGACGCATTATATCCTAATGCTGTTGAATATTCATAACGATTGTTAGAATTATCTACAGATGTTAGAGCTCCTAAATATGTATTATAATTTCCTGATATATCATAATTACCAGCTTGATATCCAATTGCAACTCCATTATTGCCTTGATTAGTTAGACCAGCTTGATTACCAATCGCAACTCCATTAGTGCCTTGATTAGTTAGACCAGCTTGATTACCAATCGCAACACCATTAGTGCCTTGATTAGTTAGACCAGCATTTTTACCTATATTAATATTTGTATCTCCAACTACCCATGCTGCTGAATTCCAATAAATATAGTCACCATAATTTATTCCATTATTAATAATTCCACCAGGTCCTGTAGGTCCTGTAGGTCCTACAGAGCCGTTTTGTCCTGATCCATTTGTTGTAAAATATAATGATTTAGCATATGACATTACTATAATAATATAATAATATAATAATATAATTAGAAAATATAACAATATAATAATATAATTATCGATATAAATTTAAGATTATTTGTCCAATTTTCACAAGTTCATTACGAAGTGGGATAAATCTTTAAGGGATTAAATAAGTATTTTTCTAAATAAATATTACAAAAATTTTAAGTTTTTCTAAATAATGCACATTTTACACAGCTAAATTTTGATAATTTTCGCACAGTAATGGAAAATATGACCCTTTAGGAAAATATCACCTTTAGGAAAATATCAGTCTAAATTTTCAAGGGTGTAAACTATAAAATAAAATTATATATATATATATATATTGATATGTCAAACAAAATTAAAAATGGAATATCATACGAAAGTAATGGATGGAAATATATATCCATTCATGGGAATCCTAGAGAAAGAGGATATGCTTATGGATATTTATGTGCTAAAGATTTTAAAGAAATCCAAACTGTCTTAAAATTTCTAATGATGGAAGCTTTTGGAAAAGATTGGGATTACTTTATTAAAGAAATATCAGATGGTTTTAAAGATATGACTGAAAAAGATTTTCCTGAACTTTATGAGGAAATGATTGGTATAACTGAAGGGTTAAATGCAGCTGGAACTAAAACTACCATTGATGAAATAATTGCTTGGAATTTTTATTGTTCTATACCATATTGGTATTCGTCTGTTTCAGAGTCACATACATCAAAAGAAGGTGGTGCAAAGGATCATTGTAGTGCCTTTATTGCTGTTGGAGATTGGACTGAAGATGGAAAAATAGTTTGTGCTCATAATTCATTTAGTGACTTTATTGATGGTCAATTTAATAATGTGATATTAGATATAAATCCAGTTAAAGGTCATAGAATGATAATGCAAACATCGCCCTGTTGGATTTGGAGTGGTACAGATTTTTTTGTAACTTCAAAAGGTATTATTGGAACTGAAACAACAATTGGTGGTTTTTTTCCATATGAAAAACGTTATCCAATTGGTTACAGAATAAGAAAAGCAATGCAATATGGAAATACAATGGACGAATATTGTGAAATACTTTTACATGAGAATTCGGGTGATTACGCTAATTCTTGGTTGTTTGGAGATATAAATACAAATGAAATTTTACGTATTGAATTAGGCCTTAAATATCATAATATTGAGAGAACAAAAAATGGTTTCTTTATAGGTTTTAACGCTCCTTACGATGAACGTATTAGAAATTTAGAAGTAAATAATTCAGGATTTTATGATGTTAGAAGACATCAAGGAGCCAGATTAGTTAGGCTTGGAGATTTGATGGATGAATATAAAGGAAAAATTAATATCGATATCGCTAAGAAAATAATTAGTGATCATTACGACGTTTATTTAGAAAAAGATAATAATCCATGTTCCAGAACAGTTTGTGCTCATTATGATTTAGATGCAAGAGAATATATGTCTCAAGAATCTAGACCAAAACCATTTGCGCCTCGTGGTGCTGTTGATGGCATAGTTTGTGATACAAATTTAGCTAAGAGAATGGGATTTATTGGGCGTTATGGAAATTCATGTGGTATGCCGTTCATTAAAGATGATTTTTGTAAAAAACATAGACAATATTATAAATTTTGCCCATATTTAAAGGATAGACCAAGTGAACCTTGGACTGAATTTACTAGTGACAATAGTAAAATAAAAAGTAATTTTAGATTAACTAAAAAAGGTGGTAAAGGGTTAAATAAAACAAAAAAAATAAAAAAGAATTAAGAGTTATTTTTATTATTACGTATTTCAATATGATTACATACATTATTATCGCCTAAATGTCTTTTGCCGCATCTACACGTTAAAGGTAAATTTTCAAGATCTTCATAAAAATATTTAATAAAATTATGAACACCGCCAACATTATCAATATTTATATGATTGGCAAACTGCCCATTATTTAATATTGGGTCTCTTGTTATAATATTAAAATCTAAAACACATATTTTAATATCTTCAATTGTAATTATTTTATTAGTATATTTTCTATTATCTAATATAATATCTTGTTCTGATAATACATAATCGCTATTACAAATATAATTCATTAGGTTAACTTGATCGTCATATGTATTATATTTTCTAGATTCCATATTTTTGAATATTTCAACCAATATCTTTTTTGATGTTGGTTTTACAACCATAAAACCACAACATACGCCAAATCCCAATATTGAACTACATTCCTTAGGATATGATTTAGGACCGCCAATTTCAGTTGATACAATAATATCAAATGGTAAATCAACAATAAGTTGTATATCTTTTTCAATGATAACATCTAAATCACACATTACAAGTGGTTTATTGTTTCTTAACAATAAATCTAAATTATGTTTAAATCTTACTGCCCAAATATAACCATGAAAATTAGATTGAAATAATAGTTTATTTAACACATTTATATCTTCAAATATAACTATTTCAGCATTTTTACATTTATTTGTAATTCTATTATACCATATATCTTTAATTGGAGTATATTTTGGTCCATAACAAAATGTTGTGATATAATAACTCATTTTAAGTATTAAAGTATTCAAAACTTTAAGTATTAATTATGGAAATATATTTGGTAAATTTTCAATTAAATTTACAGATTTAATATTTTTATCTGTGTATGTTTTTCTATAATACATAGTTGGATTATTTAATATTGCAATGATTACCATTATATCTTTTTGAATATCTCCTCCTAGAATAATGACATTTTCAAGATATTTATTTACATTTTTACAACCAAAGTAAATTGGCATACAATTATACATTAATGGAGTAATAACTTTTTCTGAAAAATAATGATTACAAATGGTATTTTCAATACAAATAGAAAAGGAATATGTTTCATAAGGTTCAGCGTCATTAAATTCACCAATAACTCTATTATACTTATATTTCCTTGAACCACGACCATAAATATCAATTGGTAAATTAAGTTCAATAATTTTTTCAACTAATTGATGGCGATATAAATGTCCAGGTGCAAATTGTTTTTCACTTACAATAATAGACATTAATTTATTTTTAAATGAAATTTCTCTTGGAGGTCTTGAATGCCACATATAGCCAAAATGTTCTATAAATGGTTCTGGTAAATCAAATTTATCACCAATAAAATATCTCCCAATATATTTTTTAGCATATTCTATAAATCGTGGAGTTAAACCTAGAAAATAAATAGGTTCAAAGGCTAATCCTAGAACATTTTCTTTTGGTATTTTTAATTCCGGCATAGCGGTATTCATAATAATAGCATGTGTAAAATCATCGTTATTTGTAAAATAATATTTGTTATCTTTACCATAAAAAGAATAGTCATTAGAATAATTAATTCTTTCAAACGTTTCTTTACATTTATTACTTGGAGCAAATGAACAAAAAATTTTAATTTTAATCATTATTAATTAATTAAATAATATTATTTAAATAATAATGATAATAAATATTTTAAAAAAATATGATTATTATAATATAAAATGGATAAAGAAAACATATCTTGGAAATTAATTGATAAATATTTTAATGATAATCCAAATTGTTTAGTATCACATCATTTAGAATCATTTAATGATTTTTTTAAAAGCGGTATCAAAAGAATCTTTCATGAAAATAACCCAATTAGATTTATTGAAAGAGAAGACGAAAGTGTTCCTGGTAAAAGAAATGAATGTTTATTGTATTTAGGAGGCAAAGAAGGAAATAACATTTATTATGGTAAACCAGTTATTTATGATGATAATAATGCACATTATATGTTTCCAAACGACGCAAGATTGCGTAATATGACTTATGGAATAACAATTCATTATGATGTTGATGTAGATATCATATACTATGTTGGAGATGAAAAGAAAATATATAACATGTTAATTAATAAAGTCTATTTGGGTCGATTTCCCATTATGCTTCAATCAGATTTATGTATATTAAATGGTATGAATAGAGAAGTAAGATTTAATGCTGGAGAATGCCGTAATGATTATGGTGGTTATTTTATTATTGATGGTAAAGAAAAAATAGTTATCCCACAGGAAAAATTTGCTGATAATATGCTTTATATTAGAAAATACGGAGAAGATGATATATATAGTTATTCAGCTGAAATACGTTCTGTTTCAGAGGATTCCTCAAAACCAATAAGAACAACATCAGTTAAATTTGTAGCACCATCATCATCTTATAGCAATAATCAAATCGTTGTAGCTGTTCCAAATGTAAAAAAACCAGTGCCATTATTTATTTTAATGAGAGCATTAGGGGTTATTTCAGATAAAGATATTATTAGAACTTGTTTATTAGATATTGAAAAAAATGAGTCAATGGTTGATTTATTTATTCCTTCTATACATGATGCTAATAAATTTTTTACACAACAAAATTCACTCGAATATATTGCTGAATTAACAAAGAGGGGAACTATATCTGGTGTTATCGAAATTTTATCTGATTATTTTTTACCACATATTGGAGAATTAAATTTGCTAGATAAAGCATATTTTGTTGGTTACATGGTTTATCGTTTATTAAAAGTATATACAAAAGAAGAAAAGCCTACAGATCGTGATAATTTTAGATTTAAAAGAATTGAATTATCTGGAACACTTATTTATGATTTGTTTAGAGAATATTATTTGATTCAAAAGAAAGATATTGCGCGTAAAATAGATGAAGAATATT
>Ga0255214_1000056_pt1 | contig 29003 bp, 21 predicted proteins | sample Miss_Law_RepB_8d_FD_189951 | JGI IMG/M metagenome (GOLD analysis project Ga0255214, IMG submission 189951) | Freshwater microbial communities from Mississippi River, Louisiana, United States - Miss_Law_RepB_8d | ecosystem: Environmental > Aquatic > Freshwater > River | place: USA: Louisiana... | reverse complement strand
TCTCACCCGCCCCCCGCTAACGATGACGCCGCGCCCACGCCCAAGGCCAACGCCTTTCTCTGGCGCACCTCGCTGCGCGCGGGCCGCACTTATCTGCTGACAGCATTACTCAGCAGCGCGGCAGCAGCGGCACTCTCTGCCGCGCTTGCCTATACACTGGGCGGTACGATAGCGCTGGCGCTGGACGCCGCAGCTGATCCTGACTTACTCACTGGGCCCCTGCTCATGCTGCTGGGCCTTGGCCTTGCCCGTGCTGTTATGAGCTGGCTGGCCGATTGGAACGGCGGCAAAGCTGGCGCTGCACTACGCGCAACCTTGCGCCACAACCTCTTTCGCGCCTTCATGCTGCGCGGGCCGATTGTACTGGGCCAGCATACCAGCGGCGAGCTAACCACCCTGCTGATGGAAAAAGTTGAAGCGTGCGATGCCTATGCCGCGCGTTATCTGCCCCTCATTGCAGCGGCGATTTTTGGCCCCGCCGTGAGCGCCACGCTGCTGGCCGCCTTGATTGGCTGGCATATCTGGGTGCTGCTGGTGGGCGTTATTCTGCTACCGGTGTTGATGGCCGTTTTTGGCATTATGACAGCCAAGGCCAGCCGGGCGCAGTTTGTGGCCCTCACCCGCATGGGCAGCCTGTTTGCTGATCGCCTGCGTAACCTCACCTTGCTGCGCACCTTTTCTGCCAGCACGCGTGAGCAGGCTCATCTCGCTCAGGTCGCTGACGACTTCCGCGCGCGCACCATGCGTGTACTGCGTCTGGCCTTTCTCAACGCCAGCGTGATGGATGTAGTGGTCACGCTCTGCTTCATCATCATGGCGGTGCAGCTAGTGCATCAGCAGGTTTCGCTGCACATTGCACTGCCTGCCCTGCTCCTTACATTAGAGTTTTTTGCGCCGCTGCGCGCCTTGATGGCCGCATACCATGACCGTGCCAGCGCCCTCACGGCCGGTAGTGAGCTGATGGGCTGGCTAACCACCTCACCACATCAGGAAACCGGGGGCCTGCGCGTACTGCCGCAGCCCATCAACAAACCCAGCCTTGAGCTGATGAAGGTCAGCTACACTTATCCCGGCCGCCATAAGCCTGCCTTGCAGGATTACTCCCTGCGTATTGAAGGCGGCGAGTTTGTTGCCCTCACCGGCCCGAGCGGCGCAGGCAAGAGCACCCTTCTTCATCTGCTGATTGGCTTTATTCAGCCGCAGCAAGGGGCCATTGCCCTGGCGCAGCATGCGTTGAGCACGCTTGACCCCACCCAGCGCGCGCAGGCTTTTGCCTGGGTAGGCCAGCGTACCCGTTTATTCCACGCCACGCTGGCCGAGAATATTGCCCTTGGACAAGACGGCGCCAGCCGCGAGTCCATCATGGCCGCCGCCCGCGCTGCCCGGCTCGACACGCTCATTGATAGTCTACCGCACGGCCTTGATACCATGATTGGCGCCCACGGCTTTGGCCTGTCTGGCGGGCAAGCCCAGCGTGTGGCGCTCGCCCGTGCGTTTTTGCGTAACGCACCGGTGTTGCTGCTGGATGAACCGACCGCCGGGTTGGATAGCGAAACGGCGCAAGACCTGCTCACCACCATCAGGGCACTGGCACAGTCACGCACGGTTGTTATGGTCACGCATGATGCGCAGGCCCTGAAAATGGCCGAGCGTATTGTTATGATCCGCGAGGTGGCTCATGCGTAATTTCATGCGGCTGCTCAGCCTCTTCCGCGCACATGCTATCTGGCTACTACTCGGCCTGTCCCTCGCCTTGCTTGCGCTGCTCAGCCAATTGCTGCTGATGAGCAGTGCTGGCCAAAGCCTGCTGCTGGGCGGCGCGCTACTCTGGTGGCTGCGCGCCAGCGGTCTGGCCCGCCCCCTGCTGCGCTATATTGAGCGGCTGACTACCCACACCGCCACCTTCCGCGTGCTGGCCCGTTTGCGACTATGGGTGTTTGGCCGTTTGGTTCCGCTCGCGCCAGCTCAGCTTGGCTATCAGCGCGCGGGGGATGTTCTCAGCCGCCTGCTTAACGATATTGAAGCGCTGGATGGTTTTTATCTGCGTCTGCTGCTGCCCCTTACGCTGGCCGCACTGGGCGCGGGTCTTGGCCTGCTCCTGCTTTGGCCGATTGCCCCGCAAACGACACTTTATATTGGCCTCATCTTGATCGGCTTTATGAGTTTATCCGCGCTTTATCTGCGCCGCCTGTCACCCGCACTTGAGTTGCTGCCCGCCCAGCTTGGTGAGTTGCGTAGCCACGCGCTTGATGGCTGCGAAGGGCTGGCTGACCTGCTGGCTGCCGAGGCAGCCTATACCCAGCTGCACCGCTTAAGCGCCAGCAGCGCGCAGCTAAACCGCCTGCAATTACATGCGCTGCGCCTACGCGCTGGCCTGCAGGCCCTGACCAGCCTGACTGGTCTGCTGATCCTCATCCTGTTACTGGCCACCTTACCGCAGGCTTTGGGCGCCCATCAAATATTGCTCATCCTGCTATTAGCTGTAGCGCTGCTGGAATTGATGCCTGGCTGCACGCAAGCATTGCTCAGTCTGCCCGGCCTGCGCGCGGCCAGCACGCGTATCTTTGCGCTGAGCGATACACAGCCCCAATTTGCCGAGCCTGCCAATAGTGCTGCACTACCGGATGATCTGACCATCCGCTTTGGCAATGTGCAGTTTGGCTATGACGCGGCGCGGCCGGTACTGAGCGGCATCAACCTCACACTGGCGCCGGGTGATCATGTGGTTATTTGTGGGCCGAGCGGGGCGGGTAAATCCAGCCTCATCAATCTGCTGCTGAAGTTCTGGCAACCCCAAGCTGGCCACATCCAAATCGGAAACGCTGACCTGCAGAACATTGACGGGGATGTGTGGCGCAGCCGCCTTGGCTACCTCTCGCAAAAGACCGCGCTACTGGCTGGCACCGTGCGCGATAATCTGCAACTCGCCCGCCCGCAAGCCGATGATACCCAGATGTGGCAGGCGCTGCAGGACGCTGGCCTTGATAGCTTCATCCGCACGCTGCCGGACGGGCTGGACAGCTGGGTAGGTGACAGCGGCACCCAATTCTCTGGTGGGCAGGCCCGCCGTCTGGCCCTGGCGCAAATCATTCTGCGCGACGCGCCGATCTGGCTGCTGGACGAACCTACTGAAGGCCTGGATACCGCAACCGCTACCCAAGTCATGCAGACACTCGCCACACGCGCGCGCGGCAAAACCGTGCTGCTGATTACCCACCAACCCGCGCAAGCGGCCCTGTTTGCAGACAGCCGCATTTACAAACTGACCGAGGGTCAATTAGATTCTGACGGGTGACAACCCGAACAGACACTGGATTAGTCAGGCAGGACCCGCTATATTTTCTCCAATAATAAAAAACTGCTGGGGGCGACACGAGAGAGACATGACGTATGCCAATCCCCCTACTGCCTAACCGTCGCGGTTTTTCGCTGATTGAAGTTGCTATCGTCCTGACCGTGATCGGGCTAGTCGTTGCCGCAATTTTTATAACGGCCGGCACAGTGCGGCAAAAACGCGCCGCCAATGAGCTGATGGATAATGTCCTGCTCTTCAGCCAGAATGTGCGCGGGGCGTATAAAGGCCTGTGGTATACGCTGGGCCTGAACACCCCGCTCAACCGCCCCACCTCTAAAGCTGGCCTGGCACCCGGTAGCTGGACCTATATCAGCAGCTCAGATTCGTATAAATCGGCGGAAGGAGCCTATATCGCGGTCTGGTCTTACAACACGCGCTTTTCCATGACCATCAATTACGACAGCGCCTTTTGTATCATGGCCAGCAAGCGCTTTAGTGAGACGAATCTGGCCAGCACCTATGGCATTCTCTATATCCGGCTGGTGAATAACTCCTACACCAATGCCCAGTTTCCGATTTCTGATGCCAATATTCTAAGCAACTGCAACACCTCCAATTACTTCGAACTGGGATTTCAGTTTGATTAGGTAGCCCCGGCGGACGGGTTAGAAATGGCCACTCTATCTGCTGAATCGCGCCGGATTTCCCTACACCCACAGGCAGACTTGCATATCGGCCCCAATTTCGCTAATTTCCCCCTCAACCGTGGGTTTTCACCCAATTCGGCCAGCGCTGCTGAAGTAGCTCAGGGGTAGAGCAACTGATTCGTAATCAGTAGGTCGTGGGTTCAATTCCCACCTTCAGCACCATTTATCCTTTCTCACAATCGTCTCTTTAGCATTCCGCCTCTTTCGCCCACATAATGGACGTCTTTGGATGGATAACGACACGAGAGAACCCCGATTACTGCACCCACGGGCTAAAAGCGGCCGGTTCTCTCTACTGAGCTTTCCCGCGTGTCGTTATAAGAATGCTATTGCGGTAGCAGCTACTTGTATATGGACATGAAATATATCCACGTTAGCGCAATGCTAGGTATAAGAATACAACGATTAAGAGAACGACTAGATATCTCCAATTATTAGAGATGTTGTTTTTAGTTGGAGCAACCTCTTCTTTAGCCTCAATGGTATGTATCACTTTATCGCAGATAACATTTGTCACAACGCTCGTGCAGCCATGGGCGCTACTCGCTGATTTAGTGTACATCCTTTTATCACCATCTGGTGTAAGATTGTATACTAGGTGCGGCTGCTTTCTATGAGCTTCTCTAACATAGTGGCCTTCCCACGCGAGATAATCTTCGCAAGCCTTAATAATCTTGAAATCAAAGCAAGTAAGTCCATGCTCATCATAGTCCTTCTGTAACGGAGCATTATGGTGCCTGCCAGATGAAAGCTCTTTAAAATGCTGCCTAAGCCTGCCGCTAATATCGGCAGATGAACCTATATAATACCTGCCATTCCTAGTGTTGATGATTTTATAAACACCTGCCTTTGTCTTAATTCTATTTATTTTTCCGAGCACATCACCACTTACGGCTTCTGGCTCCAAATTGCTTTTTGGATTATCGCCCACAGAATAGGAAACTCTAATTTTAATCCGGCTATCATTAATGGAGATTACTTTAGAGGATTGTACATTCCCCGATTCAACAATGATATAGAAGCTACTTGCCAAATCAGAAGGAAGGTGACCGATAATCTTTCCAGAAGACAGCCTTACTTCGCATGCATATTTGTCGTACGCATTGTCTGGATTATGAACAATTTTGACAGTTGATCCAACGGCAATAGTCTTATTTTTAATTAAGTCGTCTGCTCCATAATAAAAAGATCCTCTCACCGTTACTGTCATCTCCTTGCTTGCCATAGCTTCACCTTAATCCCAACAGCCGTTCCGCTCGATAGAACTACATAGTCGGCAGCGTACATTATGAGTTTCTAGGCAACCATATCAAGAGGCGTTCACATATTTGTGGAAAGCCTAGTAAGTCTCACAGTAGTGTAAATAGCTTTTTATACGCTGTGTTTAGCGATTTTCAGACAATACCGGAAATCCAAAGACTCGGCGCTGCTCTTGCCAGTCGAGCGGTATCTGCATATGCCGAATCATCATCTGGTTAGTTAAATGGGGTGGCTGCCGACCCTCTATAATGGCGGTTACGATATCAGGCGCCAGAAATGCCAATGGCATCACTTTCTTAACGTAACTATCGCTAACTTTTTCTCGGATGGCGATATCTGTCATGGCTGCCGTCTTGCCTGATAGGATTTCTGCTGCCCAGACATGCGCACGAGCGACGCTCGTCAACAAAGTACTATCAACAGGCTGAGTTGATACATCCGCCCCGGGGATTACCAGTCGTGTTTCACTACCACGCCGTTGCATTACCATGCGTTCGGAAATTACCATGCCGATAACCGATTGCCCTACGCTTTCTGGTAATAGAGGATTTAGGTTTAGTTCAACCTCTATCCCATCTTTCCCAATTGCTACTCTCCGCGAAAAGCCATCTAGGGCAACATCTGGCTGTAAGCGGATTAGCTGAGCCTTAGCCAACATCTCAGGGATATAACAAGCTGAAACGCCTGCAGCGATTGCCGAAGCACTGATTTGAGCTTTTTGGGTAAGAGCGCTGCGGATGATATTATAAACAATCTTTTCTAGACTTATGCCGGGCAGCCGCCAACCCGTGGCGCCGGATGATACATTGTTTCTGAGAAGTGATTGAGAAACATAGTAACGATAGCGTCGACCATTCTTCTTGGCATGTACAGGCATGAGTGGCTCGCCAGTTATGCCATCAAATAGCTTCTTATTTAGGAGGCTAGCTTCAACCCTACGGTACTCACCAGTAGATTCTCCCTTATTGTTAGATAGGGTCTTTTGAACTTTATCCCACAGCGCCCTATCAATAATGGCCTCGTGCTGCCCCTCATAACAAACACCTTTAAAGTGGACTTGGCCGATATAGTAATGATTAGAGAGTAATCGATAGATGGCGCCACGCGAATCCCCGGAGCACTTGCGCGTGGACGATTTCCTTATTGTTCCAAGCAAACCCTGTTGCCCCATTTCAATACGCAAGGCATGAACGCTACCCAATTCTAAGTATCGCTGGAATATGTGGCGTACGCGCTCGGCCTCTTCGGGATTAATAGCTAAGCACTGATCTCGTTCTATTACACGACCGTCCTGACACCAATATCCTTGAACAGATTAAGGCTTGTACAGAAAATGATCCGATCGAGCGGCTTTTAATAATATCGCCTTATTGGGACTCCAAACTGGAGGGCTTGGCCAGATTGAGATCAGCGCTTAATTATCCACCAACGCATATTCTCGTCCAGAATGACATGGCTGGATTTCCATCAAGAGAACTGCACCACCATAGTGATGTCCATATGTTCAAACTTGGTCCCGAAAATGATAGCAGATTTGTACATGCCAAACTAATATTGGCATTTGGCAAGTCTTGGGACCATGTGGTCTCAGGCAGTATGAACTGCACATTTCCAGCTCTTATGGGACCCGCAATGCCAAACGGAAATGCGGAGGCGGGCCTATATAAACGTGTTCCTCGAGGAACCGCGTTGAAGGCCTTGAATCTCGAGCACTATATGGATAATCCTTTGAATGAAGATGACCTCAATAGTCTAGGTTTAGTACATGCTGAGCGAAGCCCGACAAAATCATACCAGGACGGAGGAATAATGGTCTTACGTTCCTCTTCGTTAAACTGGACACCTCCACAGCAGCTGGCTTGGGAAACTGCCAGAATCGAGATTTATGGAGCAGGAAATATTCTGGTTGAGCCTGCAATACTGGTCACGGCATCATCCAATAAAGCGTGGGCAGTTCCAGTGGGAGATATACGTCCGAAATTCGCTAAAATTTTCTTTGATAACAGTAGCCCCGCGATCGTGCAGGTTACAGATCTTGACGCTCTGGCAGTGACTACTCTTCCCGCACAACAAGGACGGAAGAAACATTTAGCTGGCATTTTAGCCGAGACATTTTCAGAAACCCTGGACCTGATTGAGGCTCTAAATCAACTGGAGGCCTTGGACGCGGAAAATGGCAGTTTTTTGGACCCCAAGTCTAGTCTTGGTAGCTCAACAAAAGCTGATAGACAGCAAATGCCACAATATGAGGTGCTATCATATGAGGATTTTGTGCGCGCACGAACGACTGCCCGCTCGCATGAAAATCACGTTGGGCTATTCATGAATGGCCGTCATGATAGTGCGGCAAACATAATTAGTGGATGCCTTAATAGACTCATTGGCCTTGTTGGCCCGGACTTAAATGCCATTGAAGATAATGATATAGAGCGGCTTAATGCAATTAATTTCAATATATCTGAGCCGCAAGAACTCAATGAACAAGATGATGGTTCCGATCCACAGCCTGGCTCGAAACAAGTGCACGGCAAACATTTTCTGAATCTGGCAACTGCTCATAAACTTCAGGATGCGGTTTCAGCGTTTGAGGAGAGGTGCAAAGCTCTTAAAGATAAAGAAATCGGTACTGCAGAGATTGTCAGACTCCGTACTCTGCTGCAAATTATTATATGTCATGCGCAGCCAATTCAAGGCATCCCGCAGAAAGCTCAAATCCTGCCAATATATAGCCCCAAAGGTTATGATTGGCCGCGCCTGGTCGGTAGACTACTGCTACAACATTTTAGCTCAACGCGTGTATTTCAAAACCTTCGTCTGGAGCAGGACGAGAGTGAGCAGCATCGAATTATCGAGTATCTTGCAATGGCTAGCTGGGCAGCATCTGCAGCGTTGTCAGCGATTTCTTCTGATAAGCAGGCCGGGCACATGACTGCTTTGCTGCAGCGGCTTAATACATCACTTCAAGTTCAAGTGCAGGCAATTTTATCAACTCTTGAAGAAGATAAATTTTACTATAGCCAGGTTTGTGAAAAACTAGAGAACCGTTTTGGCCCATATTTAGGCCGTGTCAAAGTGAGATAAATTTGCGATGGCCACCGGACGTGCCCGGATAGCACGCCCGGCCGGCTGGAGTTTTGACCTCCAGCCTAGTGGGCTGTGAACGGGTTCGCCGCCATTCCCACCACCATGCTTGATCCGCCCCAGCGTGCGGCTTCTCCCATGGCCCCGGCGCTTATGGATCCCGGTCTCCGATACGGCGCTCAAGGCCTTCGGCCGAGCTGCCAGACTCTCACCCCGCTGCTGCCTTTCCATTCAGCGAGCCCATCTCGCTGATGTTCTGGAACTGCTTGAGGTATTCCGGATGGTGCTGCGCGAGATAGCGCACGACTTTGGCGTTACCGATCAGATTGCCGATGTATCCCTTGGCGATGGTCAGATTCAGAATATCGGCGCCATAGCTGTCCTCGATGAGGCTGAACTGGCGCTGCACATTGGCAAGCTCACCCTGCATCCTAGAGACCTTGTCCTCATCAAATCCTTTTAACTTCTTGACCTTATCGGGCTCTGCCAGCTGATCAGGCGGTGTTGCGACCAGTAGCGCATTGGCATAGGACGCATGATAGGTGGAGCAGTCATTCATGAGCGAGGCCACCTCGATCTGCCGCATGGGTTTCATGTGGCGCAGGATGGAGAAGGTCTTCATGGCGACCATCTTGTCCTTGAGCAGCTCCTGAACCTCTTTGCAGATGCCATCTAGCAGGTTCTTGCGCCGCAGGATCATGCCCGGGTCGATCCCCAGCACCTGCGCCAGCCGCTCAATCGGCACGCCGCGCTGGGTGGCTTTAACGATCATCTTGTGCTCCTGCACGGGCGTCAGGCGGCTGATATGCTTGTTGTAGGTAAAAGCCTCGTCATCGTTGGAGACGAGGCAGATGACTTCTGAGTGACCAAGCTGTTTAGCTGCCTCCAGACGCAGATGCCCATCAAGCAGCATATAAAGGTTCGGGTTGGCCTTATCCGGGGTGACCATCGGCGGCTCGATAATGCCGATCTCACGGATGGAGGTAATGATCTGCTTGAACTTCTCGGAAGCCAGCAAGCCAGAAGGCAGCTTTTTGAGCGGCATAATACTGCTGATGGGCAGCTGTACGGTTTCGGTGGCGAAGCCGAGATGGATAGGCGCGGCTGGCTTGTGTTCGGGCTCTGTGGTCATGCGGCCTTACCTTTCAAGATCTGCATGATCGGTTTGAGGATGCTCTGCAGCCCTTCCGCTTTGAGCAAATTCTTGAAGTTATCCTCCTTGAGCAGCTCGCGCAGGGATTCAACGATGAACACCAGCTGCATACTGGCCACTTCAGCCTTACGGACCATGATCAGCTTCCGATCGACCTCTTTCTGGTACGCCTTCATGATGTCGCGGACATTGGTCGGGTCCCGGGATGCCCGCGCTCCGGCTGGCTTTGGGCCGGGGCGACTGTACTTGCCGCTGCGGCGGCGGATCTCGATCAGGCGGCGGGCGTGCAACAGGCGGTTGCCGCGCAACTGTTTGCTCTCATAGGCCTCCTGCAGCGCGCGCTGCTCATCCTCTGGGTTTTCCGAGATGCGGATAGCGAGACTGATGGGCATGTGCCCGGCCTCAACGGCTGCTAACAGGCGCTCTTCACCCCGTTTGAGCAGATTGATGACCGCGCTGGTATATTCATACGAAAGGCCGGTCTTTTTGGAGATATCCTGTGCGTCATAGCCCTGCTGGGCCAGCAGCTCAATGCCGTGGTAAAGCTCTATGGCGCGGTGTTTGCGCCGGGCCATGTTCTCAACCAGACTCATCACCAGTGCATCCTGCTCGCTGGCATCCACCACCAGCGCTGGGATGTGGGTCTGCCCACAGGCCATGAAGGCTTCAATGCGCCCCTGACCACAGACCAGGTCGTAATCCTTGCCTGCTGTACCAGAGTGACAGGGGGTGACGGTGATCGGGCGCTTCAGACCCACCTTGCTGATATTGCCCCTGAACTCGGCAAAGAGCTTCTGGTTGCGCACGCGTGGGTTCAGGATGTTGATCCGGTCGATCGGGATCATCTGTACGCTCTGGCTGGCTTTGGGCATCAGGCAGCCTCCCGCAGGCTGACCCGCTCAGTCAGGAAGAAGAAGGGCTGCAGGTCGTCAAACCGGTAAGCGTCGAGAGCTAACCCATTGTTTTCCTTGAGGCGAACCTTGGGGTCTTCAATATCCAGCGCCGGGAGCAGGTAGTAATCCAGCGGCTGGGCATTGGCGGCATCCATGCGGATGGCAACCGTTATGTCAGGCCTGAGACCGGTGTCGAGCTGTACCTGCCAACGGTAAGAGCCAGCGGCCGTTTGCTGGCAGCGGCAGATGATGACCGAGACTTTGATCTCGCCATTCACGAACAGCAGGTCCGAGCCAACTTCCCGGTGCACTTCGCCACCCAGCTCCCGGATCTGCCGGATGGCATCTTCCACAATACCGGCATAGGTCTGGCGCAGCTGGCGGTTAATCTCGATATAGCTGTAATCCCGGTCGGGGGTGAATCCCACCAGCTCATACGCACGCAGCAGGCTGCCGAACCGGTGGCCGTAGGCCGTGCTGGAGGGCATATCATCCGCCTCATCAATCACTATGCCGGATAGCCAGCCCTGCTTCTCGTGCAAATGCCGGAGCTTGGAGAGCATCTCGTCATCTGACAGGCGGCGACTGCGTTCCCGGATGATGCCTTGAGCGGTATAAAAGTGGGCGGGATCCACGATGGCGTCGAACACCCCATCCGCCCGCACCCACATGTCAGGTTCATTGACCACATGCCGGATTTTGAGCTTGAACGAGCGTCGGTTAAAGACGTTGTTGCCGATATACTTCTCGTTAGTCAGGATCTGGTGCACCACCCCACGGGTCCACGACCGGCCCAGATCAGTCAGTACGCCCCGCTGGTTGAGCAGGGCAGCAATCTCGCCCTCCTGTTTGCCCTCCTCGACAAAGGCCTGATAAATCCAGCGCACATTGGCGATCTCTTCCTCAGGGCCGGGCACTAGGATGACCCGGTCGGTCTGCAGGCTCTTATGCTCACCCCGCTTGAGCAACCCCTTGGGTTGGCCCTGTTCATCAATCAGCATGCGCCGGATGCCGTAGCCAGCCGAACCGCCTTGGCGGTAGCCCAACTCAATCAGACGGCACTGGCCGGCAAACACCTTGGCTGACAGTTCCCGGCTGTATTCTCCTGCCATGGCGCGCTTGACGCCTTTAACGATGGTTGAGACCGGGCTGCCATCATTTTCAAACTGCTCAGCTACATACTCGACCGCAATCCCGGCCCGGCGGCAAATATACTCATAATAGGCACTCTCATCCGCATCCTGAAACCGGCCCCAGCGGGTCACATCCAGCACCAGAATCACCTGAAAGTCCGCCGCGCCCGACTGCACATCGGCGATCAGCTGCTTGAGCGCATCCCGGCCGTCGATTTTGAGGCCGCTTTTGCCTTCATCAGCATAGCGCCGGACAATCTCCATACCGCGCTTGGCGGCATACTCCCGGATCGTATCGGCCTGATTCTCGGTCGAGTATTTCTGGTGGTCGGTCGACATGCGCACATACATCGCCGCCCGCCGCACCGATTGTGCCGACTGGTCTGTAGACATCCCGTTGTTTCTGTTGCCCACCATGACATTGCCATCCCGAATCAGGTTTCTCGCCCCACCCGATTAAAATCCGGCAGGCCCTTTCAATGTTAACGAAAGGAGCCCCGCAATGTCTCAACCCAAAATGGCCCAAACTTTTCCGACCCGAAAAAGCCAAAACCTCGACAAAATTCTACTGGCAGAAATCCCGAAGATTCTGCGGGCAGCCGAAAGCCAGCCGTCGTTACGCAAGCGGCTGGCGCGCACCAGCGGCATGTCAGCACGCACAATCCAGAAATGGTGCGATGGCAAGAATTTGCCAAGTTTATCAAGCTATATTCAATTAGCGCGCTGCTACCCGCAGCTCGTAGATCTGTTTCTTGACCTCTGTCAGCGTAGGCCTGAGCGCCAGCGGAAGGTCGCTGGAAAAAGTGACGCAAGGCCTGAGCTACTAACTCGTAAGGTGGCGCCGGATGATAAAAAACTACCAGAAAATGTCCCTAATGATGTCCCTAATCAGATCGACACCACAGCTTGTAATATACGACAGCTTTGGTTTATTAGCTCGTTGCTAGATGGGCACAGTATTTCTGCAGAAAATATAGCTACATACTGGAAGGTGACGAATAAAACTGCGAAGCGAGATATTGCTAGTCTACGCATGAAAGGCCTAATCATGTACGTTGGATCTCGTAGGAATGGAAAATACCAGTTGAGGTAAAGACAGATGGCAGAGGCACGCGATAATTTTCCAAATAAGGTTAAAGTCGCACTAGCGCATCGTGCTGGGCATCGCTGCTCGCATCCGGAGTGCCAAAAACTAACATCCGGACCGTCCTCCGTTGAAGATGAATTTGTGAATACCGGAAATGCAGCTCATATTATAGCCGCTGCACCGAATGGTCCGCGCGCCGATGCATCTATTTCTAAAGCAGAAAGAAAATCGATTAATAACGGGATATGGCTTTGCCGCATCCATGCGTATCAAGTGGATAATGATGTCCCGGGCCATGATGTCGCCACGCTACGGAAATGGAAAAAAGAGGCTGAGGAACGCGCCCGCGTGGATGCTTTTACCAACCGTACGTCGCCTGCCAAAGTAATTTTTGAACTCGACGATGACGATAAAGAATTTTTCCGTAGCCTTGCATTGCCTGCCGAGGAATCGACCGATGTAACGATGGCTAAAATGGCGCTGGCATCCCATGATAATATCGAAACCTATCTTAGTGATCGCAACTGGCCCGAACATGTAATATCCCTCAATCTCACTGCCATCGAGGATTCCACAGAAACCGCCGTAACGCTGGAAGGCCTAGCGCAGGGCATACACACGACCGAGGCAATCAATATTATTGCGCCACCTGGTACTGGCAAAACCACAACACTGATTAAGCTAGCGGAAAATATCTTGGCTACAGGAAGTGCCGTTGCTGCCTACATTTCCTTGGGCGAATGGGCAGATCGGCCGGAAAGCTGGTTTAATTTTCTGAGGCGGAAGCACGCCTTCCGCTTGTTCAAAGATGAACACTTCAGGCAGTTAGCCTATGAAGGTCGCTTAGTATTAGTGCTAGATGGGTGGATTGAGCTAAATCCGGAAGCGCGCCGCCGCGCGATAAACGATCTCAAGGCCATCAAGCGTGATTTCCCTATGATCGGGATAGTCATCGGCACTAGGCAGCAGGAATTGCCAATCAATGGTGCTATTGTAAAGATCGAGGGTCTAAGCGACGTCCAGCAAATAGAATTAGCACAGCAGATCAAAGGTGAGGAAGGCGCAGCTTTTGTTGATCAAGCGTGGCGCACTCCAGGTTTACGAGAGCTAATAACAATCCCACTCTACCTGACCGCATTGCTGGCCACTGCGCCCGGCGCGACATTCCCCAAAACCAAGGATGAAGTTTTAAGTCACTTCGTAAACGAGCATGAAAATGAAGCCGGTAAGGCGGAAATCCTGCGCAGTGAGCTATTTGGCTGCCACAAGGAGCTACTGGCCGCCTTAGGTGTCGCCGCAAACAAGGCCGGTGGTACTAACATTCCCGGTGATGTAGCGCGCACTGCGATCAGCCATGCGTTGAAAGCGCTGGAAAACAAGGGCCAGCTCGCGCCAGGCATACAACCCGCTAAAGTTTTAGATGTACTGGTGGACACGCATTTGCTGGTGCGTGCTTCAGCTAATAGTGGCGTTTTATTCCAGCACCAGCAGTTTCAGGAATGGTATGCGTCGTTTGAAGTCGAGCGTCTGATGCTCGATGCGGCGCGAGGCTCGCCGGAGGCGTTAAAGGCATTAAGGGATGAAGTCATAAACTGGCCAGCCTGGGAAGAATCCATCCTATTTGCATGCGAACGCCTGTCGCTCGCGGATGACGCCGGGCGTGGTGCGGTGGCCGCCGCCATTCTTGAGGCGATGGGAATCGATCCCATGCTGGCGGCCGAATTGATTTTCCGGGCAGCGCCTGAAGTATGGCAACGAGTCAGCAGTGAAGTGGTTGCGTTTGCAAAGCGCTGGCACAAGCCCGGTAAAGCCGATCGCGCCGCTCGGTTCATGATTATTAGTGGCCGCCCAGAATTTTCCGAGGAAATTTGGTCATTGCTTTCATTAGAAGATGATCAAGTAATCCTTAAGACCTTGCGATTAGCGCCGAGATTTCGCCATTCAGTGCTTGGGCCTGATGCAGAAAAGCGCCTTGCCGGATTGCCTGGTAAGTTCCGCAGCTTGGTCGTCGCTGAAATCGGAATGAGCGGCGGCTATGACGGAATCGAGCTAGCAGCAAGGCATGCTAAACAAGAGGCTGATGCCGAGTCAGTCTTGAATATCATCTCGGCGCTATCATTCCGCCGGGCAACCCGTCATGTCACCGATATCGTGACAACCGCTGCTAAATCGGTTTTGCAGTTGATCGCAAGGAAGGGCTACCCAGAAGAAATCGAAGACAAGGATGCCAACGCGTTAATTCTTGAAATGCGACGGCAGCTAGCGCGTGATGAAACTGATCCAGTTACAGCCGTGGGCTATTTGAATCTCGGATGGGAAGAGGAAGAAAAAACGGCGCTGCGCCTTAAATCACTCTTAGAATCAAAAGACTTTCCAATAAAAAATGAACATGCGCGCGGTGTCATAGGGCAGGCTGCAAAGAAATACCCTAGGGTCGTGGCGGAGGCGATACTTCAGCGTGCAGTAAATGGATTAGATACGTTTTATGACGCACATCAGCTGGTCGAGAATTTAGATGCGATTGATGATGGTCCGGTTGCGACCACGGCATTGAAAGGCGCGGCCTCGGATCGTGCAGCGCCAGTCATTAATGCCGTTATAGGTCCCGCAACAGTTGGTAAGTTAATCGACGAATACATCCGTATGGATAGCGAGTGGCGCGCGAATGGGCAACAGTTAGGCGATATGGCGCGCAAAGAATATCACCGCGTCAAGGATGCTATCACAACGTCACGGCAGTCATCATTCATTCCTGCTTTGCTTGAGCGTGCAAGAACAGACCAACCGATGCATATCACGGCGCTGGCCGAACTGCTGGCACGTCATGGGAAGGAAACAGAAAGTAAGCCGCTTGTGCTCCATGAAGAAACCGAACGCCATTTAGTTACGGCAATCGATCACTGGATAGATGTTCTTCTCCCCTCAGCCGAGGCAACTCGCCATCAGCTATCCGTGGTCGCAGAGGCTATCCAGCGCGTGCCACATTCGCAGTTCACGGCGAAGCTTCAGAAAATGCTGGAACGTGACCTCGCAGATTGGGCAAGGGCTCGCAAAGAATACTGCGACTCTGGGCGTGGCAAGGCTATGACGCCAGATGTAACGCATAGCTACACGCTGCAATACCGACGCACATTCTCTGCGATTGGCGATGAAACCGTTGTGGCGCGGATGAAGGAGTTGCTGCCTGATCAGGGCTTTGGCTTTGATGCAGCATGTGTGCTGTTCGATATATGGAATCGCGATCACCCTTCGGGAAAGGATAAGCGATTCGGCAGCTGGCATGATTACTCAGACGCCAAGGCCAAGCGCGCGCGGCTTATGGACACGGAATATGAGCCGCCCACTAGTGATTTTTCGGAAACCATCTTTGCGGTGATCCAAGACCTAGCTAAGCCCGAAAAGAGCAAGGAATCTCATCACCACGCGTTCAGGCTGGCAAAAATCGCACTGGGCATGCCTTACGGCAGGAAGGCCGTGGAAATTGCTGCACTGTTTGCTTTACCTCAGACCTATGCTGCTAAGCTTGATGTATTAACTGTCGCCGCCATCGCAGGCGAAACCCTCTCAGCCGATATGTTGCTGGCAGGATTCTACGAATTGCTGGAGACTGGCAAGAAAGAACCTTGGCGCCTCGAAGAGAGCAACGGCGAGCTAATGAACTGGGTAGAGCTGTTCGCCTTCTCCGATCGTCCTGCCGCCGTACTGGAAATACTAGGCCGGTTACCCGAAGAATATCGTTGGCCGCACCATCTTCGGCGCTTACTGACTGCGCTCAGGGATAGTCCGCATCCCGACGCCATGAAGGTTTTGCAAGCAATTGCGGCGCAGAAGCCTGAGCTTACAGAGGAAGATGAATGGCTAGCAGCGATTGTTGACCAAAAATCACAAGAGGCTGGACAGCTACTGCTCAAACTGGTCTGCGATGGCACGCTAAAGCTGAGTCGGGTGACAAGAGGTATGGGCATATCGAGGCAACTGATCGGCTACGCCGCACACTATCCCGACATACGCGCAGAAATGATGAAGCGTTACGAGAAATTGGCAGATGGGCCCGCAAAAGCGATGCTGGAAAGCGCCTTAATCGAGCTGCCTGACGAGCCATTCATTCTGATGCTAATAGATAGCATGGCACGGGCCAAGCGCGCAGATGATGGTAGGCTCTCAAGAGCAATTAAAAAACTAGCCCTGGGTCATCGCCCCGTAGAGGGATGGCCTGGTGCTTTCGAACAATTCAGTGTTTCACTGGCAGAGTTTCGCCGGAAGCTCTTCGCCATAGTTATGTTGAATGATGCCCGTTCAGAGCTGGCAGCGACTTGCTTGTATAGAATTGAAAGACTACGCGATGAGTATGGCCGGATTAACGAAGAGCCGAGACATCCAGATATTGCATCCGGCAAGCGGGCCATTGCAACCTGATAAACTCACCTAGGTGTGATATCTCAAGCTATAAATTGACCGTAAGTTGTGTGCCGAATTCATCGCCAAAACCGGACGTATTACCTATATTGCGTACTGAATCTAAGCCTAAATATGACAAAATAATTCGAAAGGCATTTCGGAATAAAATTTACGGAACTATAGGAATTCTTGCCAGAGAAAATACCTGAAAGAAGAAATAGATCGTGAATATTGCTTGTAGAAACATCAAGTTCTGCACCAAGTGGCGGAGCCATCCGAATTTTTTAAACTCACTAGGAAATGGGCCGAAGAAATCTCCCTCTCCTGCAGAGAGGAGCATGACGGCAGTAACATTGCGTTTCGAAAATTCTGCAATCTTTTCATTTCTACGAGCATCAGCACTTTGAATCAGGTTTTTTGCAAGACTGCTATGATGATTATACACTGTGTAGATCACCTTCTCGCAGACACCCACAATAAACAAGATCATAAGAGTATTTAAAATACTTTTGAAAGAGGCAGTGCCAAAATATGGCAACAGCTTATCTATGTTTGTTACAAAATAAACAGAGACACCCGCACAAGCAGTCATCAGCCAAGTGGAGCACTTATCAAAGTGTTGCGCTGCTTCAGAGGCCGCTTGATCATAATCCTGTATATATTTGCTGTGATAATAGGCATTAACTTTGGTGACGAATTCTGTATCACTCATCATGTACCTCTTCAACTCTGCAGACACACCAGCATTATCAGGTGATTCGATCGTTGAGCCTAGTATCGCCGCATTTTGACAGACCCAACCTGAAGTGATGGCAGGCGCCGCTGTTACCGCCGAGCTGATTGCTGGCGCGTGTCGGTGCGGACGGCCGAGCGCGACATCACCGGCCTACGCCAGAGCGGGCTTATTACCTACCACGGCAGCAAGCGGGCGGGCCACTACCAGCTGGCACAGCCGCTCGTCCCGCGGTCCTGATAGGGATCCAGTCTTTCCCGGATACTGGCGAAAAATTCCCTGATACCCAAAAATAATTCCCTGTTATTTTTCGATCCAATTTTCATGGTGAGGCCAGATTATTTAGTCACGTCAGTAGGATGTGGCATCTGAAATTCGGGATTGGTGGGTTGAAAGCTATCAAATTCCCTGTATTTTCCCTGATAATCAGGGATTCATGAACTCGATAGCGGTTTCGTCAGTCTCCGGTCCCGCACCATTTATCCCAAGTAACGAGCCCTCCCGTCTTTTAGCATATTCTCCAGTTAATAAGCCTGTTGCCCTTATAGCCGCCGCAGCAAAGGCAAGGCCAAGCTGTAAGGGAGCAAGCGCAGCAACTTCGCGGGCCAAGTCATGCGGCACGGGAAGTGGATTTCAAAACTGTTAGACGCCAGCCCCTTTACAATCTCCTGCGCGGCGGCGGCGGGGGTTAGGCGAGCTGGCATATGAAAATCATTCTGCCGGGTCATTTGCGTATCGACAAAACCCGGGCAGATCAGCTGCACCTTCACATTTGTGCCTGCTGCTTCGGCGGCCAGACTTTCGGCCAGATTATTCACGCCAGCTTTAGTCGCGCTGTAAGGCTGGCCGTTGGGCAGACCAGTATAACCAGCAATACTGCCACATAGCACAATATGCCCCTGCCCCCGCTGCTTGAAACGCGGAAACAATTGGCCCACGAACAGAATTGCTGCGGTCAGATTGGTAGAGACAATCTCGGCCGTGCGGGCCAGATCAAGCGCATCCAGCTTCATGGGCGTATAAACGCCCGCCATGAAAATGGCGATGTCAGGCAATTGCGCGCCAAGCTGCTCCAGCGCCGCGGCAATCGCATCTGGCGCACTTACATCTAGCGGAAGAAGCGTATGCCCGCCGCCAAGCTCGGCGTTTAGTTGGGTAAGCGCCTGCGCATTGCGGGCAGAGAGAATCAGCTGTGCGCCCTGCGCAGCAAGATCAGACGCAAGCGCGCGGCCGATGCCCTGACTGGCACCGATGATCCAGATTGTCTTACCCGCAAATGACGGCATTACAGCTTCCGCATCACAACTGTGACCTCACCCACACTTACACCAAACTTTGACATGTAAGAGCGGTTCAGAATGGTGCCATCATTCATCATGAACATCCAGTCATCAAAATTGATATTGTAGGTAGCCCCATCAACTTTAACGGCCATGGTGTATTTCCAGCGGATGGCGCTCCCCAGCGCCTCGCCATGCGCTTCGCCGATAATACTGTTGGCTGTGCCTGTATAGGTACCATCCGCGTTTTTACGCACATTCCACTGACGATATTCCTTCTCCCCGTCATAATAGGTGAAGTTTTCGTCGAGCGTGCCGGTGCTGCCATTCCAGCTGCCGCTCATATCAATATCAAAACGGCGAATGACATGCCCCTGCCGGTTCTGCACCAGCCCTTGCGCCTTTACCGGGCCATTAAAGAAGGATTCAAACACCATCTCCGGCTTGGTGTCCTTATAATCCTGCAGACGGTCGCCCGAGCAACCTGTCAGCATGAGGACAAGGCTGGTTAATTGCAGAAATTTTGTACGCATGGCAATTCTCCTGTTTCACTGATAGTCATGAGTTTATTACGCAGAACCTGGTCGGTACTGTTGCGGCCAAGCCAGATATTGAAAAATGCAGTTGTGAAGGCGGGATCAAATATCACGCCGATCTTGCTGCCATTCTTGTAGAAATGCGTGGACAGATTCTCGCCCACAACGCCGGTAAGCGTATCACCTTCCGCTACATCAGGAATGATCGCCTGCAGCTGGCTATGCCACTGGGCCAGCGTAATTTCACTGATCGGATTCTCGCGGCGCATTTCCTTGATGGAGTGATTGGCAATTTCCCGCCCTGACAGATCCATGAGATAAGTCAGACTCAAGGCAAAGGGCGGGGCTACCTGCTTCTGCCCGGCTGGCGTGTAGAGCGTGGCATCATACACATCCCACATCAAAAAACTAAAGCGGGCCGATACCAATGGCTGCGGGCTAGGCATATAGCCCACCAGTTCAGACGGCAAATGTGTTTCTGCTGCAGCCGGGCAGGCGCTGAATGCCAGGAAAAGAGCTAGTGCCAACTTACGCATGTTGCAAATTGATCTGCATGACGCTGGTGCGCCCCGTTCTAAAGCCGGAGACGCAGACCGCCAGATACAGACGCCACAGCCGAATGAAGCCATTATCATAGCCCAGCGCCTTGATCTCGGACAGGCGCGCGTCAAAGTTATGCAGCCACTGCTCAAGTGTGCGCGCATAGCTTTCACCAAAGTGATATTCATTCGTGGTGACCAGACCAGCCGCCGCCGCCTCTACCCTGAAGCGCGCAGGGCTGGGCAACATGCCGCCCGGAAAAATATAGCTGCGGATCATGTCCGTGCCTTTCCGGTACTTCTCGAAGCGGTTATCGGCCATGGTAATAGTCTGCACCACGGCTTTGCCGTCAGACTTCAGCAGGCTGGCAAGCTTACTGAAATAAACCGGCCAGAACTTTTCGCCGACCGCTTCAAACATTTCGATAGAAACAATACGGTCATACACACCCTGCTGATGGCGATAATCTTCCAGCACGATGTTAGCACTCTGCTTCAGGCGGTCATTCGCATAGGCGTGCTGCTCATCCGACAACGTAATGCCTTTGATCTGATAGTCATGCTTATCAAGCGCGCGGGCCGCAAAGCCACCCCAACCGCACCCAACTTCAAGCAGACGGCCAGATGACGCGTTTAGTTGCTCGAGAATGCGGTCATACTTAAGGTGCTGCGCTTGTTCTAAGGGCAACTGCGCAGCGCCATCTTGATAGATCGCCGATGAATATGTCATGCTCGGATCTAGCCAGAGTTTATAAAAATCATTGCCCAGATCATAATGAGCCTGAATATTGCGCCGGCTGCCCTTCAGGGTATTGGCCTGCAAACGATAGCCAAGATTGAGAAGCCACTCCCAGAACGGGCTGCCATCAACATAACTGGCCAGAGCCGCTTCATTGAGCATGGCAAAACTGGTAAGCGCAATGAGGTCGGCACTATCCCACAGGCCACGCTGATAATCCTGCGCAAAGCCAGTATCAGCCTTGGTGAGCAGTGTGCGAATAACGCTCCACTGATGGAGCTGCAGATCTGCCGTCGGCCCGCTCTGCCGACCTGCAAAGGCATGGATCCGCCCGTCAGGGTCGGTGACGGTAATCGCCCCAAACTCGATTTTTTCAAGCTGGCGCAAAAACTTGTGACTAATCCACTGATCTAACAACATGGCACTATTCTCCCGTAAGCAAATTAGTGGCTGCTGCCTTCAGAACCAGTTTCTGGAGCATTAAATTTATTTAATGTTCGGGTCAGGCGCTGCGGAAGCTGTGCAGGTTTCGGCACATACTTGATACGCTTAGCCACCAGCTTCAGGGCCTGCCAGTGAATAAGAAAAATTGCACGCAGCCCGACCAGAGGTGTTTGCCAAAACGCACGGCTGAGGCTCGCGCGCGTGAGTGGTTCTAACCGACCCGTGAGTGCCGTCAGCAACTGCGCCCGGCCATCTGGATTATAATAATCAATCCACACGCCGCAGGACCGCTCGGTTACAGCGAATCTGAAGGTGTATCTACCATCGCGCGTCAAAAACGGTGAGACGTGGAACAGCTTGTGGGCTTCAGGCACATCATCCGCACTTAAGGGGCGCGCATCAGCATGAGCGCATAGATATAAATGGGTTTCACCAAAGGTGTTATTCACTTCACATAAAACGGCCCTGAGATTGCCTGCTTTATCATGACACAGCCAGAAGCTGACCGGATTAAACACATAACCCAACACGCGCGGCATGGTGATCAGCACGATCTCACCATCTGCAGCGGAAATATTGTTCTCCGCCAGAATATGGCGCATCCAAGTATCTAATGATGTCCCGTCACACGGGCCATGGTCACGGTCATAAAAACTGACGAGTGCGCTACGATTATAGCCACAGCGCCAGCCGTCATTGATCTGCTCTAACTGGCTGAGGGGCAAAGCCAGATAATATATGCTATAAGTGAATTGATTAAGCCGCGGCCACAACCGCTTGTGCATGACCTGCCCGCGCAGGATATGCGGCACAGCTAGGCCCATGGCGGCGCAATTCCCATTTTAGCGGCAACGTTAACAGCGCTGAGCAGCCCATCCTCATGAAAGCCATAGCGCTGCCATGCGCCAGCATACCAGATTCTGTCTACCCCCTGAATTTCAGCCAGCCGCTGCTGGGCTGTGAGTGTAGCTGTGGTGAAAACCGGATGCGAAAACACATGATGATCATAGACACGCCCGGCAGCCGGTGCCCGTCCAGGGTTAAGCGTAATATAAATCGGGAGCTTATCCGGTATCCCCTGCAGCAGATTCATCCAATAGGTGAGGGAAACCACAGAGCGTTCATCGCGCTGACCCTCAGTTAGATAAATCCAACTGGCCCAGCAGGCACGAATGCGCGGCATAAAACTACGGTCGTTATGCACAACCACATCATTGGGCTGGAACTGAAAACTACCCAAAATTTCACGCTCGGCAGAGGTGGGGGAATCCAGCATGGCTAAGGCCTCATTGGCATGAGCCGCAATGACGACCTGATCGAACTGATAGGTTTGCCCAGCCGCATCAGTCAGCTCAACGCCCTGCGCCTGGCGTACGATTTTAGAAATGGGTGTTTGTGTGCGAATATGGCCTGAAAGACGCGCACGCAGCAACTGAACATAGGTGCGGCTTCCACCCGTCACGGTGTACCATTGCGGCTGGTCATTTACCGTAAGCAGCCCATGATTTTTAAAAAAGCGCAGGAAGCTGCTCGCCGGATAGGCCAGCATGGTTTGCACCGAGCAGCTCCAGATTGCCGCCCCCATCGCCAGCAAATAATAGTCACGGAACCAGACACCCAGCCGCAGATCAGCTATCACCTGACCGAGGGTGACATGGGGCGGGGCATCGATATATCGCTCTGCTTGCCGGTTAAATCGCAAAATATCCAGCAGCATGCGCCAATAAGCCGGGCGCAGCCAGTTGCGCTTTTGCCCCAGCAGGCCCTTGCTGGAATATTCCAGCCAGCCATTCCCGATGCTGGCACCAAAAGACATATCGCTCTTCTGCACGGGCACATTCAGATATTTAAACATGCCGGTCAGGTGTGGATAGTTGCGCTCATTAAACACGATAAAACCGGTATCAACCGGCTGCTTACTCTCCCCCACCTCGATGGTGCGGCTATGACCACCCACATAATCGTTACGTTCAAAAACAGTAACCTCATGCTGCGCGGATAACAGCAGGGCAGCGCCCAAGCCTGATATTCCTGATCCAATGACGGCAATTTTCATGATATTCTCCACCCACAATATAAGGCCGGATATTTTACGCCGCCATCAATGTTTCATTACAAATTTGTAATCAAACCGCCGGGGAGAAGCTCACTATTACGTTCAGGCCCGGCGCAGTATCCATCAGCTCGATCTGGCCTTGCTGTGCGTAGACAGCTGCGCGCACCAAAGCTAACCCAAGGCCACTGCCGGGGCTGGTACGGCTGCTTTCCAGCCGGTAAAAGCGATCAAACACGCGCTCGCGCTCGGCGGCAGGAATGCCAGGCCCTGTATCTGCCACCTGCGCCACAACACGGCCATCCTGTACGCCGCAGGAGATGCGAATATCACCCCCGGCTGGTGTATATTTAATGGCGTTATCGAGCAGATTAGCAAAAATCTGGAATACCAGATCCCTGTCGCCCTTCATCGGCGCGGAAGCCAAGTGCGGCTGCCAGTGCAGTTCTTTGGCCTCCGCCAGCGGCTCATATAACTCGCAAACATCCCGCAGCACATCCGCCAGATCAAACGCACTGGGCACGGCAGTCTGTGCAATTGTTTCAAGCCGGCTGATACGCAGCAAGGCAGCAAAAACCCCGAGCAACCCATCTGTATCGGCAATCATCTCGTCTATACGGGTTTGCAGATCATCCCGCCCGGCGGCATCTAAACGCAAGCGCTCCAGATCATTCCGCAAGCGGGTGAGCGGTGTGCGCAGATCGTGCGCAATGTTATCGGATACCTGCCGGACGCCGTGCACCAACTCTTCCAACCGCGCCAGAAACAGATTGAGTACATGCGACATGTTGCTCAGGTCGTCCCAGCCGGAATCAATCTCGATCCGGCGAGACAAATCACCCGTTTCCATCATCTGACGGGCGGTATTGGCGATACGGTTAGTCCGGCTGACCACAAACGTGCTGATGAGAAAGCTGGTGGCAATCACAATCGCCATCAGGATCAGGCTGATGATCCCCAGGCGCTGTAACATTAAATATTCCTTGCTGGCCGCTGTAATATCGAGCCCCACCAGCAAGCGCTGCCCATCATCAAATGTGTATATGCGCGCCGCGTATGTGCGCTGATCCGTCCGGGTAAAGCCCAATGTGCCCTCACGCAGAACCTGCACATTTTCCGGGTCGCTGGTGAGGTTGCCCGCCAGATACTGGTTATCTTTATCGGCCAACAAAACCAGCACATCTGACTTCTGGGTCGAAAGTGCAATCTCTGCCTGGAGCTGGCCGCTGCGCTGCGCCATGCGTAACACGCGAATTTCGGCATTGATCTGACGCTCGGCGCTTTCCAGAAACTGCTGCTGATTGAGGCGAAAGTTGATATAGCCCAGCGCTGCACCGGCAGCACAGAGCAACAGCGTAAACAAGAGCGCCATCTTAAAACTGGAACTGCGCAAATAGCCGTTGAGCATAGACTAATCCTCGATGATATAGCCCGCCCCACGCACCGTCTTGAGGAGTGTGGTTGAGAAGCCCTTGTCAATTTTGCTACGCAGGCGGCTGATATGCACATCAATCACGTTGGTCTGCGGATCAAAATTATAGTCCCAGACATTTTCCAGCAACATGGTTCGCGTCACCACCTGCCCCTTATGGCGGAGCAGATATTCCAGCAGCGCATATTCACGCGCTTGAAGCTCGATCTGCTGGCCAGCACGGCTGGCTTTGCGCGTCAGTAGATTAAGCTCCAGATCACCGGCGGCAAGCCGCGCCGGGCCCGCCTCCACCACCGGTTTGCGGCGCGCTAAAATTTCTATACGCGCGAGCAACTCGGCAAAAGCGAAAGGCTTGACCAGATAATCGTCACCGCCAGCGCGCAGCCCAGTCACCCGGTCATCCACACTGGCCAGCGCACTGAGTATCAAAACCGGGGTCTGATTGCCCGAAGCGCGCATGGCCCGCAAGATGGTGAGCCCATCAGGCTCCGGCACCATACGGTCTATGATGGCTGCATCATATTTTTCAGTCGTCGCCAGAAACAGGCCATCCCGCCCATTTTGGGCGCTATCAACGGTATAACCCTGCTCCTTCAGGCCTTTGCTGATAAAGCCGCTTACACGCGGGTCATCTTCGATAATTAATATACGCATCTTGCCATCCCGCCACTTGTTTAGCATGAATAAATCCTATTTGTTAGTCAGCTCTCTGCGTGAGCTCGTCACTGCTTTAAACAATTGGATTCAACATGCCGGGTACTTTGCGTCTCATTCTGGGCGATCAATTAACCGAAAGCCTACCGGTACTCACGCAGGCTGACCGCGACCATGACACCATCCTGATGTGCGAAGTGATGGAAGAGGCAAGTTATGTGCCGCATCACCCCCAAAAGATTGCCCTGATCTTCTCGGCCATGCGCCATTTTGCCCGCTCGTTACAAGATAGCGGATTTCATGTGCGCTACATCAAGCTTGATGATCCTGAAAATACCGGAAATTTTATAGGCGAGATCAAACGGGCCGTTAACGAACTCAAGCCTGACAGTATATGTGTTACCGCGCCCAGCGAATATCGCGTGGAACAGATGCTGCTCGCTCTACGAGAAGATCTACCGATACCGCTTGAGATCGTTGAGGACACCCGCTTTCTCTGCGCGCGCACCGCCTTCGCCGCATGGGCGCGCGGCAAGAAACAACTGCGGATGGAATTCTTCTACCGCGATATGCGGCGCCAGCATCATATCCTGATGGATGATGCAGGCGAGCCTTATGGCGGTCGGTGGAATTTTGATGCGGATAATCGTGCCGCGCCACCAAGCGAGCTTCTTATTCCGCAGCGCCCGAAGCGGGCGGCAGATGCAATCACACAGGACGTATTGGCACTGGTCCGCGCGCGTTTTAGCCATCATTTTGGCACACTTGAGCCTTTTACTTACGGCACGACGCGTCATGACGCCCTGCAAGATCTGGATTTTTTCATCAAGCATTTACTGGCAGACTTTGGCACCTATCAGGATGCCATGCTGAATAATCAGCCTTATCTCTATCATTCTCTGCTGTCTGCTTACCTCAATATTGGCCTGTTGCAACCGCTTGAAGTTTGCCAGCGCGCACAAGTGGCGTATGAACAGGGTTTAGCCCCACTGAATTCGGTAGAAGGCTTCATCCGGCAGATTTTAGGCTGGCGCGAATATGTGCGCGGCATCTACTGGACCTATATGCCTAATTATGGCCAGCGTAATTTCCTGGCTGCTAAGCGCCCACTCCCTGCCCTTTACTGGGGCGGCGCTACGCAGATGAATTGCCTGCGCGGCGCGGTTGAGCACACGAAACGCTACGCTTATTCTCACCATATTCAACGCCTCATGCTAACCGGCAATTTTGCCTTACTGGCGGGGCTTGACGTGAAGGCGGTTCAAGAATGGTATTTGGCCGTGTATGCCGATGCCATTGAATGGGTTGAAATGCCTAACACACTTGGCATGGCGCTATTTGGTGACGGCGGATTGATGGCGAGCAAGCCCTACGCGGCAAGCGGTAAGTACATCAAGAAAATGAGCAATTATTGTCAGGGCTGCCGCTTCAACCCGGAGCACACCTTAGAGGCCGACGCCTGCCCGTTTAATGCGCTCTATTGGTATTTTATTGACACGCATGAGCAGAAGCTGGCTGGCAACCCCAGGCTGGCATATACTTATGCAACGTTGCGCAAAATGAGCCCAAACAAACGGACGACCATCACAGCCAAAGCGGCCGAGCTTTTAGAGCTATTATCGCAGGACAAGCTCTAGACTAGATAGTCTGCATATGAGCCGTTTTAGACTTGCGCTTCCGGCAGCCATCCGAGCAATAGACAACCTCGGCCCAGACCTTTTCCCACTTCTTGCGCCAGCTAAACGGGCGATGACAAACGGGGCATATTTTGCTGGGCAGCTCTGATTTACGCTTCATTTTCATGCGCGCAACCTTATACCCAAGCGCGCGACATCAGCCAGCCGCACGACGGCGGGGCTGTTCACCGCGCGATTCATTGGCAAACAGGGGGAGCAGATCAACCAGCTGGTTGATCTCGGTACGCTTGAGCCCGGCGGTGCTGCCACTCTTGCCGCGCGCCTGGGGGGTATAGGCGCGGGCAAAGCCGAGCTTGGCGGCTTCCTTCAAACGTGGTTCGGCCTGACTGATATTGCGCACCTCACCGGCCAGGCCAATCTCACCAAAGAACACGGCATCAGCCGGTGCTGGCTCACCCGACAATGCGGACAGCAACGCAGCCGCCACCGCAAGGTCAGCCGCTGGCTCAGAGATGCGCAGACCGCCAGCCACATTGAGGTAAATATCATTCATGCCAAAGGCCACCCCACAGCGCGCCTCCAGCACCGCCAAAATCATGGAGAGCCGCGCACTATCCCAGCCCACCACGGCACGGCGCGGCGTACCCAAGGCTGACGGCGCCACCAGCGCCTGAATTTCAACCAGCACCGGGCGCGTGCCTTCGATCCCGGCATAGACGACGGCGCCAGACACATCACCCTTGCGCTCAGCCAGAAACAGGGCCGATGGATTGGTGACTTCTTCCAGCCCGCGCTCGGTCATCTCAAACACGCCAATTTCATCAGTCGGGCCGAAACGGTTTTTCACCGCCCGCAGAATACGGAAATGATGACCGCGCTCGCCTTCAAAATACAAAACGGCATCCACCATATGCTCAAGCACACGCGGCCCGGCAATGGTGCCTTCCTTGGTAACATGCCCCACCAGAATGACCGTGATATTGCGCTTTTTCGCCAAGCGGATCAGCTCATGCGCACAAGCCCGGACCTGCGCCACGGTGCCGGGCGCGCTGTCGAGCGTGTCCACAAACATGGTCTGGATGGAATCGATGATGACGAGATCCACCGGGTGCTGCTCAAGCGCGCCGATAATATCACGCACGGAGGTGGCAGAGGCCAGCTGCACTGGCGCATCAGCCAGACCTAAACGCGCGGCGCGCAACCGCACCTGATCCACCGCTTCTTCACCAGAGATATAGGCGACTTTAATCTGGCCTACCGCTTCGCTACTTGAGGCCGTTTTAATCTGGCCTACCGCTTCGCTATTTGAGGCCGTTTTAGTCTGGCTACTATCTTTGTCATTCCCGCGAAAGCGGGAATCCACTTTACCGACCGGGTTGCTGCCCGATGGATCCCCGCCTGCGCGGGGATGACTAGAAGAAGATTGGCTATCAAGCGCATAGTCAGGCGCATGGCCTGCCGCAAGCCTGCACGCCGTCTGCAGCAAAATGGTGGACTTGCCGATACCCGGATCACCGCCCACCAGCAAGACCGAGCCGGGCACCAAGCCACCGCCCGTCACACGGTCAAACTCGCCGATACCGCTCACGCGGCGCGGCGCGGGTTTTTCATGCCCGGTCAGCCCGGTAAAGTCGACCTTGCTAGGCTTGGCATTACTCTTGGCCAGACCATAGCCCTTGGGCGCATCAGCGCCAGCAATAGCTTCCTCCACCAGACAATTCCAGCCGCCACACGCCTCGCACTTGCCCGCCCATTTAGGATAGGCAGAACCGCAGGACTGACAGACAAAGTGTGACGTTGCTTTAGCCATAGTCTTGCAAGGCTAACCGATGTTCTCTATTTGTTCAAGTCGCTATCGCGCCCCGATTTAGCGCTCAGATTTAGCGCCCAGATTTAACTTACCGCCCGCCACACCGCCTCAGCCTTGGCGCCATGTTTACCAGCTGCGC
>Ga0255214_1000044_pt1 | contig 30990 bp, 27 predicted proteins | sample Miss_Law_RepB_8d_FD_189951 | JGI IMG/M metagenome (GOLD analysis project Ga0255214, IMG submission 189951) | Freshwater microbial communities from Mississippi River, Louisiana, United States - Miss_Law_RepB_8d | ecosystem: Environmental > Aquatic > Freshwater > River | place: USA: Louisiana... | reverse complement strand
ACAGGCCCAGATGCAGTTTGCTGGCCTCAGAGCCGGGGCCTTTATCAATCAGCATCCGGCGGTACCAGGCTTCAGTCTGGTCGAGGAGAAGCGTCTTGTTGTCGGGAGTTAGTGTTGGCGGGTTGTCATCAACATGGGTGCAAATCATCTCGCAGCACAGGCGGGCCAGGGCGTCACCTTTTTCGCGGTTCAGTTCAGTGCGGCGCAAGATCAGCGCATCAGCCAGCGCCAAGTAAGGCGAGGCAGGTACAGGAGCCAGCTCAAACTGTTTTTCCAGTACATTGATCGCCGCCTTTTCGAGGGTGCTTTCAATCTTGGCGCGGTTGTCTGAATCACAGCCTTTGTAGGTGGCCGGATTGGTGAGCAGTTCCAGATTGTTTTTATGAATCAGCGGAACGGCAATCTCATCACCCTGCGCGTCGTAATAGACCTCGCGCAGGCGCGGATATTTGGCCAGCGCCTTGGGTAGCCAGGCATCGCCGGGTGAATCAGCAATCGAACCAGAAAACGGGATCATGTTAAAATACTTTCGCAGATTTTTAAAAATGGGTCGGGCACCATAGAAAAAAACCTGCCCCCAAGGCAAGACTAATCTAGGTCTGTCGTTATAAATGCCGGTTATTCCTTAGGTGGAGCTGATATTTTGCGTATGTGCAGCCGTCAGCCATTCCGTCCTGCTCTCCAAGTCACCACCGGCAGACCCGCTAGGGGTGTGCCGGTGGGGATGGGAGCCATTGATATCGTGCTGTCTCAGGCCTGATTGATGCGGCGGACAAACTGGTTCACCACATTTTCCATCTGGCTGGACACGCTCAGCAGGTTGTCGGATGAGTTTTTGACCGTCAGGGCCAGACGCTCGGTTTCAAGCGACGCGCTGGACACATCTACCATATCGCGTGCCACAATCTGCGTGCCTTGAGCGGCTTCGTGAACGCTACGGGAAATTTCGTTGGTGGCGGCGCCCTGTTCTTCAACAGCAGCGGCAATTGCGTTGGAGCTTTGGGTAATGTCGTTGATGACATTCCGGATCTTGCCGATGGCCTGCACCGAGCCAGACGACGTGCTTTGGATCTTCATGATCTTGTCCGAAATTTCCTGCGTGGCGCGGGCGGTTTCGTTCGCCAGTGATTTGACTTCGGCAGCTACCACGGCAAAGCCTTTACCGGCGTCACCGGCGCGTGCGGCTTCAATCGTGGCGTTGAGGGCCAGCAGATTGGTCTGTTTGGCAATACCGTTGATCAGCTCAAGCACAACATTGATCTGCTGTGCAGACTCAGCCAGATCACGGATCTGTTGATTGCTTTGCTCGGCTTCGGTTTGAGCGTTGGCGGCCACTTGAATCGAGCCCATGACCTGCCGGCTGATTTCCTGAATGGAGGCCAACAGCTGTTCGCCAGCGGCCGAGACGGTTTGCACGTTGGACGAGGCCTGTTCGGAAGCAGCGCTGACTGTTGATGAGCGTTCCTGTGCGGTGCGGGCGGCGTCGCCCAGCGCAAGCGCCGTGGTTTGCAAGGATCCGGCCGATGTGCGCAGCTCGGTCAGCGAGGTGGTCACTTCGTTGAGGAAAACCTCGGTTGCCTTGATCTTGCCCGCTTGAATCTCGCGCTCATGTGCGACGCGGGCAATGTCGCTGTCGCGCTGCTCGGCTGCCTGCAGCAGCGACAGACGGAAGCTTTCCAGTGTCTTGGCGACCTGACCCAGCTCATCATGGCGGTCTTGGCCCGGTATGCGCTGATTCAGCTCTTCACGCGCCATGGCCTGCATGGCGCTCATGGTATGTTGTAAGGGCAGGGTGACGGATCGGGTAATCAGATACGCAATCGCCAGCCCCAGGCTGATAGCCAGCAAGGTGCTGCCGCCCAGCAGCCAGCTAATGGTAACCAGATTATCGTGCAGCCGGGTGGACCCCTGATCCAGCAGGGATTTCTGACTGTCAATCAGCTCATGGATGGTGGTGTTGACCTGTTTCACGCGCGGGAAGGCGTTGGTTTTCAGTTGCTCAAGCGCGGCGTCTTTCTGGCCAGCGTCATACAGCTCAACTGTGCGGCTCTGCGCTATCTTGATGGCGTCGAGATTCTCTTTGATTTGGCTCCAGCGCTCGCGGTTCTTTTCTACAATTCAGTGGGTAGCCAGCCCGTCAATCTTGCTGCGCAGCTCGCCCAGCTCTGTCCAAGCGGCGTCCGAGCTGGCAACAAAGGCGCGGTCGCCTGTCAGCAGATAGCCACGGATATTGGCCAGCATCACATAAACATTGCCCAGAACGTCCTGCTGGTTCAGTACCGTGGGGATGCGCACCTCAATCACGGTTTCCACATCGGCAGTAATGCGGGCTTTGGCATTGTAAATCAGGGCAGATGCGCCAGCGCTGGCGAGGATCACAAACAGAAAGCCGGCATAAAGTCGTTTGCCGATGCTGAACGAGGACAGATTCATATCGTTTGATCTCCTTTAAAAAACATACAAGTTACGCATAGTAATGTATGCATAACGCATATGACTTGTTTCAAATCAATGACATGCTGATTGCTTCAAATATTTCGATATACGCTGACATTATGGTTATATGCATACCCAGCGCTGTGTAGATGGGTGGGCTAGGTGCCTAAAACTGGCACGTCATAGGCAATTTGGCATCGGCGTGTCTTCAGAGGGTGCCAATTCAAAGGCAGCGATTATTTTTCAGTTTTATGAGCGTAGAGCGCTAGCACGCTTTCACAGGTCACCGGCGGGGCGTCGCTGCCGTCAATGCGGCTCTGGCTGGCCAGTTTTTTTCGTAAAAAGGGCAGGTGAGGAACCGGGCTGTACAGAGAGGTTAAGTTGCCGCCAGACATGACATTCCCAAACGCGGTGACCTCACAGACAATGCCATTATCCAGCTGCTCTCGGTGTATGGGCTGGGCAAGCGCATCCCCCAGCATCCAGCCTAGCGGTAAAATCAAAATGACAGAGATAGGGGCAATAAAAACAAGAAGAATGAGTGTGAGCAATAGATGCGTCACGCGCGTGATAGCGCGAATAAGTAGCAGCGCAAGTGCGGCGATAGTTATATCCCACATCAATACATTAAAGAGTGGGGTCGTAAAGCTGAGCTGGCCTGCGTACATCAGCGGCGCTACAGAGCTACTCGCCAGTAGTCCGGCCCATGCATAGGTCTTGGCTTTGCTCAGTGAAGGCAATTGCATGCGTCTATGCCTATCAGAAATGTATCAGGAAGGATCAGAGATATAGGGGGGTGGTGGAGGTTGCAGTCCGCCGCTACTGCGATCCGCAGTTTGCCCTGCCTAACAGGGCAGATACAGGGCAATTTTAGATTCTGCGCGACATGAAAACCAGAAGGTCGGCGAAAACAGTCAGGTAAACCGCTATGTTCCGATCGATTCCCGATGCGGCGAGTGTTGTGCGCCCAATAAATATCAGGGCACGGTTTGTTGCTAGCAGCGCAGGACGCCTTCGCCTGCTGGGCCGTAACATCTGCAAAATTTGATTGCCGGTCACTACGAGATTCTGCAGCGTAATTTTTCCACTTGCAAGTTAGGCGCATTCTATGAATGATAGGAACATTCGTATGGCAATATCAGGTTGATAGAGCCCCTGGGCCATACATGCAGTTCTCTGCATGTCACTCACCAGGAGGCTCACATGGAACCCGATCCACTCGTCAATACACATACGTCTAACGGCTCACTGAGCGAACAGCTTAAGCATTGTATTAGCTACAAAAATCCGGCTGAGCTGAAGCCCAACCCGCGCAATGCACGCAAGCACAGCAAGAAACAGCGCGCGCAGATCGCGGCCAGCATTCGTGCACATGGCTTCATCAATCCGATCATTACGGATCCCCATGGCAATGTCCTGGCGGGGCACGGCCGCCTCGAGGCTGCGCTGGAATTGGGCTTGAGTCTGGTCCCAGCCATCAGCCTGGACCATTTAAGCAAGGAGCAGCTTCGTGCTTATGCGCTGGCTGATAACAAGCTGGCTGAACTCTCGGAATGGGACAAAGGCATTCTCATCGAAGAGCTGGGCGAGCTGAGCCTGCTGATGCCACATATTGAGCTGACCGGTTTTTCAACCTGTGAAATTGACTTGCTGCTCGACAAATCCCAGCCAGACAAGGCTGATCCGGCGGATGATTGCCCCGAACTGAAACTCGACCTGCCGCCCGTCACCAAACGCGGCGACATCTGGGTCATGGGCAAACACCGCCTCATGTGTGGGGACGCAACCAATGCTCAGGATTATGCAGATCTCATGAATGGGCAGTTTGCCATCATCATCTGCACAGATGCCCCCTATAATCTGGCGGTTTCGTCATTGTCGGTGACCAAGCGCCACCGGGAGTTTGTGCAGGCCTCTGGCGAGATGAGTCCTGAGCAGTTTACCGAATTCCTAAGGAAAGTTGCAGCCTTGCTCAAGGAGCACAGCGTCGGCGGCTCAATCCATTACTATTTCATGGATTACCGCCATTTGATGGAGATTCTGACAGCCTGTCAGTCAGTTTACGGCAACATCAAGCAGCTGGCGGTCTGGGCCAAGAATAATGGCGGCATGGGCACATTTTACCGTAATCAGCATGAGTTAGTGCTGATCTTCAAGAATGGGTCTGCGCCCCACATCAACAACTTCAGCCTCGGCGAGAACGGGCGTTACCGCACCAATGTCTGGAATTACGCTGGCGTGAACACCTTCGGTCGCCATCGTGATGAGGAGTTGGCGATGCACCCCACCTGCAAGCCCGTTATCATGATTTCCGACATCCTGCGGGACTGCTCAAACCGCAATGATATCGTTCTCGACCCTTTCATGGGCAGCGGCACCACCATCATTGCGGCCGAGAAGACCGGCCGCATTGCCTATGGCATGGATCTCGACCCGCATTACGTCGATGTGGCCGTCCGGCGGTGGCAGAAGTTCACCGGCAGGGATGCCGTGCATGCCATAACCGGCAAGACCTTCGCGGAAACCGAGGCTGCAGCGGCGGAGGGCGGTCATCATGACTGATTATGACCCATTCAACAAACCACCCCGTAAGCGCTCCGGCCGCGGCGGCAACTATGTCGACCCGCCAGCACAGCATCGCTTTAAGCCTGGCCAGTCCGGTAATCCCCGGGGACGACCCAAGGGGTCAACCAATCAGTTTGTCGAGTTAGCCAAACTGCTGCGTAAAAAGAAGAAGGTGGCGATTGACGGTCAGATTCAGTATCTGAGCCATGAAGAAATAATAAGGCTTCAACTCGTTCATCACTCAGAAAAAGGAAGCCTTAATCACACCAAATACCTCTACGAAAGGATGGATAAGTACTACGCTGCATCAGAAGCCAAAGCCGAGGTGGATGCCGAAAAAGAGGCATTGGTCGACAATGTCATGAAGCTGATGAAGGCTCTTATCCAGACCCAAACTCAGGACATCCAGCCCAACCCTATCACACTGCCGGGGGATTTGGCGGAAGCTACCGGGTCACATGGCGACGGCATGGTGGTGACAAAGGCTGGTTCACCATTACCCCCACCTGCTACCACGCCTGCGTCTATTCGGCCCCCAGCACCCAAACCTCAGCTTACAGAAGAAGAGCTCCGGGAAAAAAGACGGGACGAGGAAATGTTACGTTGCATCTCCAGAAGCGAAAGTCCAGAGAAGCTGCTCAAATTGTTTGAAGCTGAGAAAGAGGCGAGAAAGCGTAAAAAGGAGACTTAGTGCGCTACGCCCAATTTACGGCGCGTAGCTGCTCGGTCACATCCTGAGCCCCCGGCAGCTGCCACTTGTCATCGGTGAGCATGAATTTCCAAAGTTTGTGCTCATCAATATACGTGGCGTGAGCCACCACCTGCTTACAGGGCAACAGAATAGCTCGCTGTACACTGTAATCCGGATTAAACAGAATCGCCGCCAGCATATCAAAATTATCGGTATCCAGCTTACGCAGGGCGCCCAACTGGCGGGAAGAATTCTGCGGGGTCATGCGACGCCCCTTGATTTGATAGCGGGTGCCCAGCGCATCAACCGCGTCGACCGCTTCCTTAGAATTCCTCTCGAGCGTCCAGCCCATGGCCCGGCTGAAAATGAATTCGGCCAGGTCACCCACCAGATTATTGGAGGTACGCATGATACCGCGCTGGCGGAGCTCATTCCCAATAGCCGTATACATGTCAAATAGCTCGGGGATCGGCGTGTCAGACAGCTGCAGGGATGCCGGGGTGGTTTCGGTTACTTGAGTAGTCATATCCTCTCCTGATCTAGTTCCGACAGTCAGCCATCGTTCAGGCGAAGGTTCAACTAAAAAAGTGACTATAGTCACGTATTTTTGTGACTTTAGTCGCGCGATTATCCTCGCATGAGAGATAAATCGGCAGATAAGGCCACCGGCCGGCTCATTGATGAGCTAACGCGCTTGCGTAAGGAGCAGGGTTTATCTCATGAGGTTTTGGCGCAAATGGCGGGGGTTCACCGCTCAACTATCAGCCTGATCGAGAGCAAAAAGCGTATCCCGACCATTCTGACTTGCTTCAGACTGGCAACTGCCCTGAAGGTGTCTTTGGGCGCGATTATCAGAGACATTGGTGCCTAACCATACCATTCTCTGGTATGCATCAGTGTCTGGGTCGGTCTCACTTGTTATCTTCATCAACATCGCGTCTGAATCTTAGCTTTGTAAAGATATTCCTTTACACAGAATATTCTCGACCGCGGCGTATGTTTTTTTGTGGAATTCTAGTGCAAAGACCGGCATTTTGCGGCAACGGCCTTCCTCGTATCTGCCCTGCTGTTTAAACTGTGTGGCTTCGTTAATAGGTAGCTCCATAGAAAGTACCTATTGACAACTTTTGACAGGTCCCGCTAGAAAAACTGGAGAAGCGGTATGTGTATATTTTCAATGCAGGTGCCAAGGTGAAAAATAGTCAGTATTCTTTACAAAATTCTAGAGCCAACAAAAAGCAATTGGCTGTTTTCGGCACCGCATTATTCGGTGCTTTTTTATTTTGTGCCCAACCTCTTTATGCTCAGCTGATGGCTACACTTGGAAAGCTTGAAGTAAACGGGGTGGGGGGGGCTGTATACTCAATCCCAGTTGATGTTCCACCGGGTACTGCCGGAATGGTTCCGTCTATATCGCTGCAATATAACAGCCAGGGTGGAGATGGTTTACTAGGGGTGGGCTGGAGTATCACCGGGCTTTCTGAAATTGACAGATGCGGAAAAACTCTTCCCGTAGACGGCGCAGTTGCTGGTGTCTCATTTACTAGCAATGATCGTTTTTGTTTGGATGGGCAGCGTCTAATAGGAATTTCCGGTGTTTATGGCGCTGACGGATCCGAATATCGAACTGAAATAGAAAGTTTCAGCAAAATCGTATTACACGGCTCGGCGCTTGGAGCTTCTGCTTGGTGGGAGATACGCACCAAAGCTGGACAAACCATACAGTACGGAAATACTACTGACTCAAGGGCAGTAGTTAATGGCGTAGGTCCAACTAAATCGTGGTTGATTAATAGAGCGACCGATACTAAGGGAAATTACCTTACCTACAGTTATTTTAATAATTTAAGTTATAATAATATGGGGACAGGTGAGGTTTTGCCCTCAAAGATATTATACACTGGTAATGCTGGGGGCAGCCTATCTCCTTATAATAGTGTGGAGTTTGCATATGCCCAGAGGCCAGATGTTTCGTCTATGTATGTCGCCAACGCACAACTGTTTCGCTCAAGACGCCTGACAAATATAACAACAAAAGTTGGTACTTCAGTTGTAGCTGATTACAGAATTGCATATGACCAAAGTCCGATAACTAATAAAAGTCGAGTCAATTCAGTTACTCGCTGTGATGCGGGTGGTGTTTGTCTGCCTTCAGTCAATTTTTCCTGGATTGCCCGCAGCGGACGTGGAACGTTTGATCAAACTACGGCCACTTATAGTGATACACCCTTGGGTACTCCCCCGAGGGCGACATCCTATCAGGCTTCAGGCGACTTTAACGGCGATGGTAAAACGGACACGGCTTTCTTTTACAGTAATACGATTTATACGTTTTTGAGCCAACCGGACGGAACGTTCCAGCGTGTTACTACGACTCATAATCTTGGGATGGGTGCTCCACCTCAGGGTAGCTCCGTGCCGGTTATTGGGGATATGAATGGTGACGGGAAAACCGATGTTGCCTTCTTTTATAGTTCAACAATTCGAACATTTCTTAGTAATGGTGATGGGACATTCCAACAAGTGGCCTATTCTGCACCCCAAGCAATGGGAAACCCCACCGCATTTTGGCCGCTGGATGATGATTTCAATGGCGATGGAAAAACCGATGTTGCGCTTCTTGCTCCAACTAAAATTTATACGTACATGAGTAATGGAGATGGTACATACCAATCAAGCACATCTACTGTATATGGTGGGCCAGCTCAGGGCACTGTATCTTTTAAGGGTGATTTTAATAAAGATGGCAAAAAAGATATAGCTTTTATAGTAAATGGAAATATCTTTCAGACCCTGCTAAATTTAGGAAATGGAGTGTATCAGTTTATACAAGGATCGGGCATAAGCCCCAGTCCAAACTACAGTGCTACAAACTCTCTCTCTTTGGCAGATGATTTTAATCAAGATGGCAGCACAGATCTTGTGGTATTTCTCTCTAACGCTATCGTAGTCTGGATGAGTAATGGGAATGGCACATTCACAGAGGCTGTTTATAATAACTCTCTTAATCTGGGGAGCCCGCCATCTCAAAATTATGTTCCTGCTGCGGGCGATTTTAATGGAGATGGCAAAAGAGACTTTTCATTGTTTGGGGTCACAAAGGTTTATAGTTTTTTAAGCAAAGGGAATGGTACTTTTGAAACGGTGCAAGGGTCTCCTGCGGGAGTGCTTGATGGGATTCCACCTCCGGGAGTGCCTCTGGCTGAAGATCTGGATGGCGATGGGAAAACAGACGTTGCCATCTTTCTACCAAACAATATTGCGAGTTTTTTAAGTAAGGGCGACGGCACATTTCAGGCGATTAATACTGTCCATAATCTTGGTTTAGGAAGCCCTCCTTCCACTGGCTCTGCCCCACTTATGGGAGATTTTAATGGCGATGGATATGCCGATATAGCTTTCTTCTATAACACTACGCGCCGCACATTTTTGAACCGCATACATACACCTGAGCTAATAACGGGAGTAAGTACTCCCTCCTACAGTGCTACAACATCACTCGACTATAAACCCCTGACCGATAGCACGGTGTACACTAAGGGAACTGGGGCTGCTTATCCAAATTATGATTTCCAGGCTCCTGTTTACGTTGTTTCCGGCGTTACTTCTCCAAACGGTATTGGTGGCAGTTATGCGTCAACCTATAAATACACGGGCGCAAAAGTTCATCTTGCTGGTCGTGGTTTTTTGGGTTTCTCAAGTCAGATCATTACCGATTCACAAACCGGGGTCATCCAGACCACGAACTTCATGCAGAGCTTCCCTTACGTTGGCAAAGTATCGTCACAAACTAAGGTGCTGGGTGGCGTAACGCTTAATAGCGAAACTAATAGCTATGCAACTCAGACGCTGCCTTGGTCCGGAACATACTTTCCTTATATCTCGCAGAAAATTATCGCCAGCAATGACCTGGATGGAACTGTGATGCCGACTGCAACGTCGACCTATATTTACGATAGCTATGGCAATGCAACACAGGTTGTTAACAGCACATCAGATGGGGCAAGCCAAACGATCAACAGTACGTATACTAACGACACAACCAATTGGTATCTGGGGCGCCTTTCCGGTTCTTCAACAACCAATGTCACACCATAAGGACAGCACCTTATGCTCACAAACATTGAACCTAATCTGCGGCTTGGTCTGGCTCTGGCTTTTGTGGGTTGCTTCGCTTCCCCTGCGTGGGCTGCAACTGCAACGCGCTCAGCTTCATATACTTATGCCGCAGCGGGTCTTCTTGATAGCGAGGTTGTAGAGCCGAATACCACGGCATCGAAGCTCACGACGGCTTACACTTATGATTCCTTTGGAAACATAACGGGCGTGACTCAGTCCGGTGTTGGTATTACTTCTCGGACTGAATCGACTACCTACGATACCAAGGGTCAGTTTGCGACCGGTAAAACAAATGCGCTTAGTCAAAGTGAGACTTGGCAATATGACGCGCGCTTCGGAACACCGACCAGCCATACCGGCCCAAATGGACTGACCACGACATGGACCTATGACACGTTTGGCCGCAAGACCCTTGAAGTCAGGCCCGACGGTACTCGCACAAGCTGGAGCTATTCTTATTGCAGCGGCATTAATGGCGGAACTGCGACCTGCCCGACTAATGGTGCGTATCTGGTTCAGGAAACGCCACTAGCGTCTGACGGCACAACGCAGAACGGCCCACTTGTCAAAACCTACTACGACAAACTTGCGCGTGTGCTGGGCACAGACTCACAGGGCTTTGATGGTAGCACGGTCCGTCAGCTTACGCAGTACGACTCCTACGGTCGCGCAGAAAGATCGTGCAAGCCGTATTTCCTATCCACTGGTACTCAGCGATGGGTCGTAAATACTTATGACGCTCTAGGTCGCGTCGTTACGACTACAAATCCTGATAATAGCGTCAGCACATTTGGTTTCCATGGCCTGACTACTACGGTCACCAATTCCCTGAATCAGACAACAACTACGGTTCTAAATGCTCAAGGAAAAGCTGTGTCTGTTACTGACCCGGCGGGCACAACAAGCTACACCTATGATCCCTTTGGTAACCTTAAGACAGTAACCGACGCTGCTGGCAACGTCACCACCTATACCTATGACGTTCGTGGGAACAAGATTGGCATGCAAGACCCGGATCTGGGTACCTGGAGCTACACCTACAACGTACTTGGCAAACCGCTAACAATGGTCGATGCCAAAAACCAGACCACTTCTTATGCCTATGATCTGCTTGACCGGCCGACACAGATATCGGAGCCTGACCGCACGACAACCTATACCTACGATACCCTGACCAAGGGTGTTGGCGCGCTGGCCAGCGCGACAGTTGTTGAATCCGGTACAACCACCTACAGCCGCGTCCCCTCGTATGACAGCCTTGGCCGCCTAAGCGGCAGTGTCCTCACTATCGGCGGCACGCAATATACGTCTGGCGCTACTTTTGATGCCAACGGTCGTCTGAGCACGCTAACTTACCCATCCGGTCTGGTTTTGACCTACACCTACACCTCCCTAGGCTATCTCAGCACAGTCTCAAACGGAACGACGACCTATTGGCAGGCGAATGCAAGAGATGCTGAAATGCATCTGACGCAGCAGACGCTGGGCAATGGTGTAGTTACTTCAAGAACCTACAACGCTAATACCTCCAAGCTGTCTACCGTTCAGGCAGGTGCGTCCAATGCAATCGCTAATCTTTCCTTTGCGTTTGACTCTATTGGCAATCTAACCTCGCGCAGCGACGCCAACAGCTCACTCAGCGAGACTTTTGGTTACGATAACGAGAACCGTTTGACATCATCAACGGTGAACAGCGGCACGCCCAAGACTGTGGCCTATAACGCCATCGGCAATATCACCAACAAGTCGGATGCTGGCACCTATACCTATCCTATAGCGGGCAGTTCCCGTCCTCACGCTGTGCAGAGCATCGCGGGCACCGTCAATACCAGCTTCACGTATGATGCTAATGGCAACATGCTCACCGGTAATGGTCGTAGCTATACTTATACCGCTGCCAACATGCATAAAACCATTACCTCAGGCGCTACCACCATCACCTATGATTATGATGATTCGCATCAGAGATCCCGTCAGGTCGCGCCAGAAGGCACCACGGTTTACCTCAACGACGCCAACGGCGTCCGGCTTGAGAAGTTTACTGGCACTTCGGGCGCTGTGCAGTGGAACGAATACCTGTTTGCTGGCGACGAGCCCATCGGCGTGCGCTTCAATAAAACCAGCGGTCCTGTGGTGCGCTATTATATTGGCGATCATCTCGGCTCAGTATCCGTCATCACTGACGAAGCAGGGGCAGTGGCCGAGCGCCTGTCTTACGACCCGTGGGGTAAGCGCCGTTTTGCCAATGGCGCAGACGATACAACCAACAGCATCACCAGCCAGACTACTCGTGGCTTCACTGATCACGAGCATATTTCGAATATCGGCCTCATTAACATGAACGCCCGCTCTTACGATCCGGTCGTCGGGCGTTTCCTCACACCAGATTCGATGATTGAGGACTACTTCAAGGGTCAGATCCTTAATCGCTATAGCTATGTTGGTAACAATCCGCTCTCTTTCACGGACCTGACCGGTCACTGCTTCCTTGGTTGTTTCTGGCAAACTCCGGTTTTCAGGAACGTGGTGGTTGTGGCGGCAGTTCTTACGTTTAACTATTATGCATTACCGGCAATAGCTGGCTATTCATCAACCACATATGCTGCTGCGTACCACGCTATGATGCAATCAATGACGTTTGCGCCAACAGTCGCATTGGCGGCGGCAGAAGGTGCGGTGCAGGGTGCAGTACTTAGTGGTAATCTCAGCGGTGCAATGCGCGGCGCTATTACTGGCGCTGTTTTTGCCGGTGTTGGCAGTGCAAGCAATTCTTTAGGTCTGACAGCTCCAGGTGCTAGCGCTGTGGATACGGCAGCAAATGTAGCCTTGCACGGGGTGGCTGGCGGCCTCACCAGTGTCATTCAGGGGGGGAGCTTCCAAAGCGGGTTCTTGTCCGCCGGTTTCTCTGAATTTGCAGGTCCTCAACTGGATAATATGGTTCCGTCAAACGTAGGTCAGAATAGCGCCAATATTATGGGGGGTATCGCACGCGGTGCGGTTGGTGGCGCCGCCGCTGTGTTGGGTGGTGGCAAATTTGCTAATGGAGCTATTACCAGTTCGTTTTCATATCTGTATAACAAGACTCTCCATGAACATGGACTTGTTTCTGAAGGAACAGATAATGCCCTTAGAGCGGTCGTTCCGGGATTAGCCTTTGCCGAATGGGCAGACAGTTGCAGAGATGGTACTGGTTCTTGCTCATTACTCGGATTTGGTTTGTCGTCAGCAGAATCGCTTGGTGCGAGTGGCCTTGTCAAAGGGGCGTATTCAGTTGGTAGGACTTTGTATGCAGTAGAGGCTCGAACTGCACTTTCTCAGGCGTGGAGACTTGGAGAATTCAAATCTGCGACTAAATGGGAATCTCAGCTCGCTAGCCGTGGATGGACGCAACGACAAATTACTGAGGCTATTCAAAGCGGTGAAAAATTTTCCGCTGAAAATTTAGTCAACAAAGGAAATGCGGCTACAAGATACGTTAGCCCACAGACTGGACAATCAGTTGTTATTGATAATGTGACTAACGAGGTGCTTCATGTCGGCGGTCCTGGGTTCAAGTACTAAGCCAGTTTACGTTCGTCTCCTAAATGAGGGAACGACGGTCTATCGGCCAGTCAAGGTTGCCACTGTAGAAGGTGGAGCGGTAAAACTTATTGCTCCGCCTGGCTTTGATTCTGAAGATGAGGAATGGGAGTTCAGGCCTGGCTCTATTGTTTTACTCAAGGAACAAATATTGGAAGGCAAGGAAGTGTTGATTGCAGTATCTCTTGTAAGAGACACATTATAGGCAGTATGATCGCCCTATAATGCCAACGGGTATTTCTTGCACACTGGGGGCAGTAATCTCCAGAGCGTAATTAATATTGTATGAAGCGTAGGAATTGATCGTGTTGCAGGGCGGGCGACGTTTACTAACACAGTGATTACAAATGCAGAAGATTGTCTTATTGCAGCCTTTCTTAGCACACCCTAATAGGAATTTAGTGACTAAAGGCTTCACCCTCCTTGAAACCGTGATTGCTCTGGCAATTTTGGGTGTCGCGTCGGGTTCTATCATCACCATTTTTTCCGAATCTCTATATCGCATTCGCCACTCCGAGCGGGTGATGCAGGCCAATGCGCTGGCGCAGTCCCTGCTGGCGCGGGTGGAGGTGGGGGAGATTTCGCTTCAGGCAAACAGCACACCCATGGGCGAAGCCGATGGTGGCTTCAGCTGGAAGATCGAAGCCCTGCCCTATGGAGCAGCGGAGGATCGTAGCGCATGGGTCATGCAGCCGCAAAAAGTTGCAATTGCCGTCTCGTGGGACGATAAAAAGGAGAATGACACCACTACGCTTTCAGCCCTTGTTCTCATCCCCAAGAGCGTCGAATGAGCGTTTCCGTACGCCACATCCGTCGCAAAGCCTCCCGCCGGAATGCGGGGTTCACTCTCATGGAGGTTCTGGTCGTCATGACCATCATGGGGCTGATGATGCCGCTTATTTATGCCAATGTGCGGGCGGGCGTTACTGCTTGGGTGCAGGGGCAGGTGCATGTATCCAGCGTCAGCAAGGTTCAGAATATCCAGATGCGGCTGCGCAAGCAATTGTCTCAAGCCTACCCAAAGTATCTGGCTTCTCCCGGCGTGCCGGGGCACGTGGAGTTTGAAGGGCAGGCACGCTCGCTCCAGTTCATCTCCCCCATGCCGGAAGCGCTGGGTAGCGGTGGCTGGGCCAAAACCACCTTATCGATCCTGCCGGATGACAAAGGGGTGCAGCTAACCTTGTCGCAGCGCCCTGAGCTTGCCTGGGAAGACGCGCCAGATGCCCCACCCGACAGGCTGATAGGAGATCTCAAATCAGCGTCATTCACATATTTTGGCAGCGACAATGTCTGGCATGATGACTGGTCAAACCAGAAAGAGCTCCCCCGGCTCATCAAGCTGCAGGCTGAATTTGCGGATGGTAAAGGGGTATGGCCCGATCTTGTTGTGATGCCCCAAATTGCAGCGGATGCCGGGTGCATCTACGATCCGCTTACAAAATTCTGCCGGGGGCGCTGATGCAGCCGCCGCCCTTGCAGAGAGATCGTAAAATCAGGCAAGCCGCGAGCCGTGGTTTCGCGCTTCCCTCGGTGATGGTCGCTATCATGATCCTCTCCCTTCTCGCCGGGAGCCTGATTCAGCTGCGTTCCAGCCTGTCATATTCACAAAAGGATGGTGACCAGCGCGTTAAGCTTGATATGGCGATGCGCTCGGCGATGAACATTGCTTTTCTTGGTCTGACAGACACGAGAGGTGACAAGCGCTGGCGCGTGGACGGGGTTCCCACGACAATTGAATCCGATGGCGTGTCTGTAACTTTGACCATTCAGGATGAAAGCGGGAAGGTGGACCTGAATGCCGCGCCGCGCGATGTTTTTGTCCGGCTGTTCCAGTCGGCTGGCTCTAGTCCCGATGCAGCGGCCACAATGGCTGACCGGATACTGGATTGGCGCGAAGCCAACAATCTTGCCCACCTGAATGGCAGCACTGATGCGGACTATCGTGCGAGCGGCTCAAAATTTCATCCTCGACACGGGCCTTTTCAGTCCGTTGCCGAGCTGAAGATGGTTTTGGGCATGACTCCTGAGCTTTTTGACCAGCTGCAGCCCGCGCTGACTGTCTATTCGCAAAGCCAGCAGATCAACCGACAGACGGCCCCGCGTGAGGCTCTGTTAACTTTGCCGGATGTTAATGAGAGTTCGGCCGATACAATTATTAATGATCGTGTGCAAGGCGCGGAAGATCAGGTTGATCGGTCATTATTCGCCCGTCCGGGTGTTATGAACCCCCTCTTGCCATTGGCGGGGCGGTCCTTTACGATTACGGCGGCAGTAAAAAACGGGTCCAACCCAATTACTCACGAGGAAGTTATAAGAATTACGGACGACCCAAAACGTCCATTTTTTGTCCTCATGTGGAAGTAATCTCTGGCGGAGTGTAGTGCAGTGAAAAGAAAGTCACCAATCCGCAGTAAAGGCCAGCGGGGGTTCACAATTCTTGAACTTCTGGTTGTTCTCGCCATCATGGGTCTGCTTATCGGAATGGTTGCTCCCTACGCTATGCGACAGCTTGGCTCAGCGAAAAATAGAATTGCAGAGCAATCCATCGCCAGAATAGCCGAGACCCTTGATATTTATAAGCTTGATGTCGGGACTTATCCGACAACCGAGCAGGGGCTGGAGGCATTAATTACTGCGCCAATAGGAGTTCGTGGATGGGGTGGGCCCTATCTGAAGCCAGCTAAAATCCCCTTGGATCCGTGGGGAAAGCCTTTTTACTACCGTTCGCCGAGCCAGAGACCGGAACATGGGTTTGATGTTTATTCATACGGTGAAAAAGGACAAATGGACGGGTCTGAAGAGTCAATAAGGCTTATCAATGAGTGATACCCTGTCGTTAGATGAAATCCTTGAGAAGTATGGAAGGGTTTCTCCTGAGCAACTCAGAAGGGCTTGCGCCATGGCTTCTGAGACAGGGCAGGGTCTTGGTTTTGTTGTCACGCAGCTGGGTTTGTTGTCCGAACGTGCTCTTGCAGATCTGTATGCAGAAGTTCTTGATGTAGATCCGGTGAGAGAGGAGGAGTATCCTCTTGAGACTTTATTTTTTGAGAATATTACCCCAAAATTTTTGCGCAGAGCCTATGCGCTGCCGATAGGCCAAAATGAGGATAATCTTGTTGTTGCCATGGTTGATCCGCTGGATGCGGGAACGATTCATGCCATTGCTTTTTCCACAGGGTTCAACGTTATTCCCCGTCCCGCATTGCTAAGTGAGCTAGATACAGCGCTAGGCAGGCTGTTTCCAGAAAAATCAGGATTAATCGAAAAATCCGATCTATCAAGTGAGATCGATAAAGGTGATGTCGTGCGTCTTCAGGACGCTGCAAGCGGCGCGCCTGTAATACGCTACGTTGATCGCCTTATCTCAGAAGCAGTGGATGCGCGGGCCTCAGACATACACCTTGAATCCATTAAGCACGGGCTTCGCATTCGTCTGCGGATTGATGGTGTTCTTCATGAATACAAACATCCGCCTGCAACATGGAGCGCGTCGATCATTTCTCGTGTCAAGCTTATGGCGGGCCTTGATATCGCTGAACGCAGACTTTCGCAAGACGGACGCATCCGGATAACAGTACGCGGCCATGAGATCGATATCCGTATCGCTACAACTCCTACTATATTTGGCGAAAGCGTTACTCTTCGTATCCTTGATCGCGAGCATGTGAATCTGGATTTTGAAAAGCTTGGTTTTGACGAGGAAGTTCTAGGCCCCTGGCTAAAGGTTCTAGAGAATCAGACTGGTATGGTTCTCGTCACTGGACCAACTGGAAGCGGAAAAACAACTACTTTATATGCCTCTCTTCAGCGCCTGAATTCACCAGAGGTCAAAATCCTTACAATCGAGGACCCCGTTGAATACATTCTTGAGGGTGTAAATCAGGTGCAGGTCAAGCCCGCGATCGGCTTGACTTTTGCCAATATGCTCAGAAGTTTTCTAAGACATGACCCAGATATTTTGCTGGTCGGTGAAATTCGCGACCTTGAAACAGCAGAAATCGCGACACAAGCAGCTCTTACAGGGCACCGTGTGCTTTCAACGCTTCATACGAACGATGCAGCTACCGGAATTACGCGATTGCTTGATATGGGGGTAGCAGAATACCTAATTTCTTCGACAGTAACAGCTATATTGGCGCAGCGCCTTGTGCGCAACCTTTGTCCTCACTGTTGTGAAAGTTTTTCGGCCACCGCTGAGATGGTCGACAGGTACAGACTGAATCTTTTTAGCTCGGAAAAGCCTGTAACTCTTTGGAAGGCATGTGGGTGTAGTGAGTGTAATCGAACCGGTTATAAGGGACGTAGCGTTATAGCCGAGTTGTTGCCGGTTACGGGTGCTATTCGTCAGTTAATCCTGCGACGTGCAGAAGCGGGCGAAATCCTTCAGGCTGCTCAGAAAGAGGGTATGCGCACGATGTTTGAGCACGGCCTTATAAAAGCAGTTCGTGGACAGACAACCATTGAGGAAGTTCTTCGTGTGGTTGGAGATGACTGATCATGCCTGTTTATCAATACGAAGCGCTGACCATATCCGGTGAAACCGTCCCCGGGGAGTTCCAGGCAGAGAACAGGGAAGATGTGCTTGAATTCCTTCAACAGCAAAAACTTCTTCCTGTTGAAGTTCATGTGAAAAATGAAGCACCATGGTGGTCTCTTCAAGTTAAAGATGTTTTTTCTCCAACCCCAAAAGCCAAGGAGATTCATTTATTTTCAAAACAACTGGCACGATTGCTCAGATCCGGGCTGGGGCTGGAGCGGGCAACACAGCTTTTAGCTGAGGAGGCCAAAGATAAAAAATGGCAGCAAATCATTCACGAGATAAATGAAGAAATAAGGCGTGGAAAAAGCTTCTCCTCAGCGATTTCTCAAAAAAAGCAGGTTTTTCCTACTGATTTTACTAATTTGATCCGAGCCGGTGAAACCTCAGGAAACCTGGCTTCGGCGCTGGAGAGGCTTGCGGATCTGTTTCAGCGGCGTGCCAAAATTGCACAGAAGGTTTCATCCGCGTTAATTTATCCTGCCATTCTGTTCATCATGGCAATCTGTTCAGTATCAGTTATCCTGACAGTTGTTTTACCCCAGTTCGAGCCTCTGTTCGCAGATGCGCATGCGGTCCTGCCACTCCCGACGCGCATGGTAATTTCATCAAGTCATGTTGTCAGAGAGTTCTGGTGGGTTTGGGCCTGCCTTGCTGGCGGCGCCGTTTTTTTATGGGATCATATTAAGCGCTCACCGTCGCTGTTGTTCTCCAGGGATAAGTCGCTACTTAGAATCCCCATTGGGGGTGCGTTACTGCTCTATAGCGACATTATACAGCTGGCTCGCACGCTAGGGGTTCTGATGCAAAGCGGTATCCCGCTAGGAAACGGGCTGCCCGTTGCCTGTGAAGGCATGAAGAATCATTTTCTTCGTCAGAGAATGGAAGCTGTAGCCATCTCCATAAGAGATGGACAAAGCTTTTCTGTTCTTCTTGCTAGGGAAAACTATTTCCCCAAGTTAATGCTGAATATGGTTCAGATAGGAGAAGAAACCGGGAAGCTTGAAGATATGTTGTTTGAGATCGCAGATAGTTATGAAGACGAGATGCAGCAGACTATTGACAGGATGCTAGCTCTACTTGTGCCGACATTGACCATAGTCATGGGCCTGCTAATAGCTTTCCTCGTCTCGGCGATGTTGTTGGCGATGCTGAGCATAAATGATCTTGCCATATAATTGCCTGCCGCTTTTTGGCGATACCGTTCCCATGTGCAGACGGCTATTTGATTAGCCTCTCGCGATTGGAAAAATTCCGGATTTGAGTCTCAAATTAAAGCGAGCAACCTTTTACTTGGACAGATTGAGGGTTAGTGTCGAAAGTTTGCTTCGGACTTCCTCTGTGATATTTCGGCTGTCTTGCGCATTTTTGATTATATGCGGAGTAATGAGGATTAGCAGTTCCGTGCGGTCCCCAGACGTTGTGTCTTGGCCAAATAAGGGGCCCAGAACAGGGATGTGCTGTAATACGGGAATTCCATCCGCAGACCTTGTTTTATGCTCTTGGATGAGTCCACCAAGGGCAATGGTCTCTTCGTTATTGACAGCAACCGAGCTGGTTACCATCCGCTGCTGAATTGTTGGTGAATCCAGGTTTGAGCTGGTCGTTTGTGCAACACCACTTACTTCCTGCGAGATGTCCAGCAGGACAAGTCCGCTGGCATTAACGCGAGGTGTGACCGTGAGGTTTATGCCGGTATTTTTGTATTCGATACTGTTTACGATTTGTGGAGTAGATGTCACCGTACTCGTTGCGGACTGCGTTGCAATCGGGACCTGATCACCGACTTGGATGCGGGCTTGTTGATTGTTAAGAACAAGAATCTGAGGTGAGGCTAGCATTTTTACCTTTGTAATTGACTCCAGAAGATTCAGGGCAGCCTGAATATTCTGGGACCCCGACCAGACGTAGTTAAATCCGGGAAATATGGAAGTAAGTTTGCCCAGACTGTTTTCAATCTGGGAAAAGTTGTGCTGACCTTTTGTAAAGAAATATTGAACCCCGTAACGCAGCTCATTGTTAAGAGTGACCTCACTGATCGCGACCTCAATAAGCACTTGAAGAGGGGCTATATCAAGTTCATGCAGGGCCGATTCAACAGTCCGGTACCCCTCTGGGCTCGCCAATACAAGTACGGCATTGTTGGTTTCGTCAGCCGTAATGCGCATAACCCCGTTGGGCAATGACTCCATATTATCACCGCCCCATTCCTGGGGGGGAGGTGAAAATTCATCTTGGCCGTTAATCTGTTGGGAAGCTGGCTCGTTTGGGGTCTGCCCGGAAGAACCAGTAATCCCGGCCTTCTGGGATGAGCCAAGCAAAACGCTATTAAGGGTCGAGACTAGATCCGCTGCCCGTCCATTTTGTACCCGATATACATACAGACTTTGTTGAGTACCGTTTCCTGCTCTGTCGAGGCGGGAAATCCAATCGCCCACCTCATTAATGTACTTGTGCTGTTTGGAGCTGATGAGAATTGCATTCAAGCGTTCAAGTGGAATTATTTTTACCATGCCTGAAGCGGTAGTATTGCTCAGAACACTCGTAAGCTCACCCCCCAGCTTTTTTGCTGTCGTATTTTTTATCGGGAAGAGGCCGAACGACAAACCAGCCAGAGAATCAATATCAAAGGTTGATATGGTATCCATAGCGTTATTTATCTCATAGTCATTGCCCGCAAGGACTAGAAGATTGTTAACAGGATCAGCGCGAAGAATTGTTCCAGAGGGAACGAGGGAGTCGATCGCTTGCTGCATATCCCCGACATTTACATAGTGAAGGGGAACGACCCTTGCCTTGTAGCCGGCGTCAGAAAACAGGCCCACTCTCTTCGGGGCTCCAGCAACAGGGACAACTTTATAAATGTCGTTTTCTTTTATCAGTGCAAGGTTGTTCAGCTGCAGTGTTGCCTCAACGATAGGAAGAACGGCAGTTTTCTTGATTGATTGAGCGGTTTCTAAGGTTACGGTCCCCTGTACTGATGGGTCAAGAATGTAATTGAGTTCCAGCATTTGCCCGAGGACCGAGCGAAGAAAATCTTTCAGGTCCGTATTTACAAAATTGAGGGAAACATCGCTCCCTTCCTGATCAGAGCTAGAGTTGGCACCCGCTTTGGGGTTAGAGAATGTTTCGGATCCTGTAATGTACTCTGGGGCATTCAGGCTTTGATCATTTCTGTTTTCGACGTTCACTTGTTTGATGGGCGTCGGAGAACCAGAAAAGTCAGCTGTTTGCACATTTTGGAATTCAGATGTAGCAGAGGCCTTGCTGTCAGGCTCTACTGCAGACGAGCAGGAGGCGAGCAGGCATAGGCAAAGTAGCAAGAGGTTTTTGGAAAATTTCATAATAAGATTCTGAGGACCTGCTAGTTAAGAGTGCTGAATTCAAGGAAAGTTGATTTCGCGGTGCTGATCCCCGTTTCGCAAGGAAATCGATTTTTTCTGGATAGACTCGATTTTCCAACCGTTTAGCATTTCACCCTCGCGAAGTGTTCTGGACACATTTTCGTTACCTGATTTTACGAGTACAACCCGATTCCCGGAATCTATAATAGTACCAAGAAGAACGACGTTGCCCGGATCCGGGGCCGTGTTTCCCGGCCCTGTTATATCAGGGCTGGGGGCTGCTGAGGAAGTGGCTTCGGGAAGACGGGTAGGCTGGAATAAGGGCCTCTTTTCAATCTCCTCGATAGCAGAGGGTGGGGTTTTAGGAGTGTAGTCTAGTGCATTGAAAGAAATGGCATTTTCTTCTATTTCCGGTTTGGCTGTATTGGGACGGTATGCTAAAATCGCCCACGACAACACTGCCCCGAAAATCACGATTGTTAATAATATTTTTCCAGAATGGCGTTTCATGGCTCACCCTCCAGGGAATAGCTGTAAACGTCAATCCCGATAGCCAACTTTGTCACTACAGTATCGGGCTGCTGGATGTCTGGTCGGTGTATGGTGATGTTATCGGTAAGCATAAGTGGCTTGCTGCTCTCAATGGCCTTAAGCAGATTGACCATAGTTGGCAGGTCACCTTCAAAATTGACATGAACGCCTGCACGTATCATGGGCGGCTTTTCAAGAACAGGTAACTCAGACGTGCTGAGAATAATGCCACCAAGATCTGTAATTATTTTTCCGATCTGCGACTGGATGTCGGCTGCGATTACTGCGGAGGGCGCATTCTTACTCAGGATATTTGACTCAAACAGTTGGGATTTGAGCATATCATGCTGCCTGTTGATGTCCTCCCCTGTTGCGATAAGCTCTTTATAACGCAAAAGCTTTGCAGATAAGTTTTCGAGTTCATCCCTTTGGTTTTGCCAGCTAGATAAGGTCGGTGAAATCAGAAGCGAGTATACAGAAATCAGCAATACGGCAAGAATTGCCACTGCCGCAATTTTTCGGCCATAAGGGCTTGAAGAAAATTTCATGGCACCCCCGCTTGCCTAAGGCTGAAAGACAACTCAAATCGCTGGCCTGCCCCATTCGGAGAGGCTGTTACGGGAGAGAGGAATTTTGCGTCGGTAAAAAGAGAGTTTGAAGAGATAACGCCGATAAGTCTTGATGGATCTGATGAAAATCCAGCAATTCTGATTTTGCCATTATTAAGCCGAAAATCAAAAAGCCAGGTATCGTCCGGAGTCAGTTGGGTGACTTCATTCAATATCATAAGAGGGGTTGGTTCATTTCCCCGTTCTTTTAGTTCATGCGCGATAGTGCTGAGAGCCTCAAGCTGTTGCTTGACGTTTTCAACTTTTTCAACATCGGGGCGCATTTCTGAAAGGGTTGTTTTTAAATGTGCCTCTTCTTTATGAACACCATATGTGTAGCCTACTACAAGTAGGGACAGAAAAAACATTATTGCCGCTAGTGGTAAAAATCTGAACCTGCTGGCTTTTTTGCCAGCAGCTCCATTGCGCGATGGTAATAAATGAGAGAAGGTCTCTGAGATTGCCGTTTCTTCAATTAGTCGTGCTCCGACTGGGGACAACCCATATCGGCTTACACAAGCGATTAACCTATCGGCAATAGTTCGTTTGATCATGACAATCTTGACGACAAGGCGTTTTCTGTCTGGATTTCGGGTGTGAACAGCCCATTCCCAATATACTTCTTCAGGTTTAAAGGGCGTGACGCGAGCAAATTCGTTCAGCAGTATTTTTTGGAGGGTTTTTTCATCTGTTAGCGGATACTCGGCCTGTACGACAAGAAGGTTCCATTTATCAAAATCAATGATGGCGTGAACGGGGGCAAGGCCAAGCTCTGCTTGGAGGGCTTTTTTAAAACCTTCAATTTGGGCTACAGAAGGATCCGCTGAAAGGGCCGGTAGCTCAATTCTTTTCTCATTAGTCAAAAGAGTCGCCGCGATTTGATTTTCCTGGGGAACTAAAAATAGATACGCTGGGGGTTTGCGAAAGAGGGAAGTCACTCTGGAAGGGACTAATCCATATAGTTCTGCAACCCACCAATCCAGAGCTCTTGAAAGCTGATCTTTTGCGATCAAAAAGGTCGGGAAGTTATGTGCAGTGAACTTCACGGCTAGCGGCCTTTTTTTGCTCTAAACAGGAAAACTTTTCACCACTAGGTCATAGCGCACGTGCCAAATTTTGGCAAGCGATCGAGTCGCAAATTTACTGCAGAATAAGGGAAACATGCGCACCTAGAAATTCTATTAAGTGCGCCGCTGCCTAAATAACGCCTTTTATTTATTTTGAATTCCAGGCGCACGCAGCGCCCTTTCATTTTGGCAGACCAGTAAACTAAGATCTTCATTTTTCACCACTGGGTGGAAAACCGGCTTGGTGGGAAAGGGGCATCATTAATTAGCCAAAGAATGTTCTCAAATCCTGTCTTAGATACACCTCGTTTGGTGTCCCTATTGCCCTCTCCCCCATGAAGATATTCAGGTTTTGCAACAAAAAGACCAAGTGAGCAGGTGAACTTATCATCATTGACGGCCATCAGTAGGCACGGTTCCGAATGACGGTAGGATTCAAGTGGGATGGACCAATTGCTGCCGACGGTATTCTTTATATCGACATCACGGCCAGCAATAACCAAGTCCCTCAGCCTCTTGGGTGCATCAAGCATATCGCGAACAAAATGCTCTAGCTTGAGCCCGATGAATGTTTTCTCAACTTTGTCCAGTTCTGAGACCCTGGTGCGTGCCGTATGCACAGGGTCAAGGACAAAGTCGACTGCATCCCTAACGAGTAGAGGGAACCGTTCTTTAATTACATTTTGGCCGCCAGCAAGCGCAATAACTTCACGCTGAAGTTCAGACAGTAGAGGATAGTCGAGATGGTTTTGGTCAATAGTTGAAGATATTTTACGCATGTCTCAATTCTGACACGGTATAAAATAAATGTCGGCAAAAAAATGCTAAGTTAGGTTCATTCAGAATCAGCTAAGTTTTGCTGTTAGCAGCATTTGCTCAAGTTTTGTTCTCGATTTATTCCTGCTCTCATGATATGGATTTATTAGGGTGATTCGATGTCTTTGACTTCTCTCGAGTTGTGCGCAGGAGCGGGTGGCCAAGCCTTAGGCTTGGAACAGGCTGGCTATGAGCATGTGGGATTAGTGGAGGTTGATAAGTATTGCTGTGAAACGCTTCGTCTCAATCGTCCCGAATGGAACGTGCTTGAGGCTGACCTGAATCACTTCAGTGCGAAAAAATTCCGAGGTGTCGATCTTGTTGCGGGCGGCGTACCCTGTCCTCCGTTTTCTAAGGCAGGCAAACAGTTGGGCGAGAATGATGAGCGCAATTTGTTCCCAGCTGCTATCCGCATAGTCGATGAAACGCGGCCTAAAGCCGTCATGTTCGAAAATGTCCGCGGCCTGCTTGATCCTGTATTTGCTGACTATCGTCAGCACATTACCGATGAGCTGAGGAAGCTTGACTATATAGCGGACTGGAAGCTCTTAAATGCTTGCGATTTTGGTGTGCCCCAGTTGCGTCCGCGCGTGCTTATGGTCGCTGTTAAGAAGAAATATGCTGATAATTTCTCTTGGCCTACTGGAAATATAGACCCCCCAACAGTTGGAGACACTCTTTTCGATCTTATCTCAGAAAACAAATGGCAAGGTGCCAGGGCTTGGAAAAAGCTAGCTTCTGAGATAGCGCCAACTCTTGTTGGTGGCTCAAAGAAGCATGGCGGCCCCGATCTTGGTCCCACACGCTCAAAGAAAGCATGGTTATCTTTGGGTGTGGATGGTAGCGGCATTGCTGATACGGCACCTGATCGCGATTTCGTTGGTGCGCCTAAGCTTACAGTCCGGATGACAGCAAGACTCCAGGGTTTTCCAGATGACTGGCAATTTGCAGGACGTAAAACAGCTGCTTACCGGCAAATTGGTAATGCCTTTCCTCCGGCTGTAGCTGCGGCTGTTTCTGAGCATATTTATCGTACACTTTTATCTAATTCACAGCGGATTAGCGTAACAAATCGCGCGAGAAAGGTCGCGTAATTTAACCCTCTGACAAATAGCTTTTATGCTATGAATCACTCTATTGGCGCGTTACACTTGCAAGCAGATGAGGATTGTATGGGCAGTAAGAAAATTGAAAAAACTAGCATTTCAGCAGTGCTCGTTACGCAAGGAAAACACAAGTTCTATACGCTTACAATGTTCAGCGATGTCTTGGCCAGAACATGTTTTGTGACCACGCGAGAAGAAGATCAAGAAAAAGGCTTTCAACGCGTTCTAGACCAAAAGAGAGCCCAGCAAATTGCAGATTACATTGATACAGGATTTGGCACTATCCCATGCTCTATCGTTCTGTCTGCACAAGAAGATGCGGAGTTTACGTACGATAGCAAAGCCAAAACAGTGGAATTCAAATTAACGGATAAATCTTTTTTAGTTTTAGATGGTCAACATAGGGTTTGGGGCTTCGCTCTCGCAAAAGAAAAGCTTCGCGTTCCTGTAGTTATCTATAATAGTCTGTCTCGGCAAGATGAAACTCAACTTTTCATCGATATCAATACAAAACAAAAGCCTGTCTCGAATGAACTTCTCTTAGACATTAAGAGATTGGCCGAAACAGAAACAAGCAGTGAAAGGGTAATGGGAGATATTTTTGATTTATTTAACGAAAGTACAAATAGTCCCTTAATTGGTCTTCTGAGTTCATATGAAAGAGCCTCTACCAAAATTAGTCGCGTAACTTTCAATTCCTCAATTAAGCCCATATTACCTGTGTTATCTGGAAAAAATCCAGACGATGTCTATATAATACTCTCTGCATACATAGGTAGCGTTATTGATGTCTGCGCCGCACATAAAATTAAGCTCCCCATTACAGTTCCCAAAGTATTTAAAGCAGTTCTCGCTATCTTCCCTGATATTGCAATGAAGGTCAAAGATAAGAATGCAGGCGCCTACACAGCAGCAAATTTTTATAGTGAATTAGATCCGATTTTCCAAAATGTAACGCCGGGCTTGTTTAAGCAGTCAGGAACTGCTGTAAAGCCCCTGATTGAAAGTTTGCGCAAACTAATCAAGAACTCTTTTACGCTGTAAAAAATGTCTGAACTAGATAGTCAATTTAGGCTGCTATGGCTTGAAAAAATTAATGCCAGTTCCAGCAAAGGAAAAAATGGCATCGCTCATCTTTTTTTGTCTAACAGCCTGCAGATTAAAAAAACGATTTCATCGCCAAGCCCGGAGTACCATTTTGAATTTCTTTCGAATTGGGATGACGTTATCGATGCGTTTGCAAATGATGCAAAGCGTTTCTCTTCTGCGGCAATAGAAACAGTGGCAACAATAAAGAAGGTTCCAAAAATCCCAAAATCGACTTCATGGGCATTAATTCAGCTTTATTATGCCGCATTTTATGCTGCCCATGGCCTTGCTAGATTATGGGGGACATCGATTACACATATACAGCCGAATCATATCAGAATGATAAAACTTGCTGCAACAGCACAGAACCATTCGATTGATCAGCTTAAAAGTGGCCTGCATCTGGTAGTTGCTGATTCAGCAAATAGATCATTGACACTTTCTCCTATCAACGACAGCAATTCTCATGAATGCTTGTGGTCTTTTTTTATCACTCAGATATCGCAGTCACAAGAAAAAATAAGGCACATTGGCTCCAATACCCCCATTACACAGAGGGCCATAGCAAAACTAATAGAAATTGAGCAAAGCCTTTCGAACTCCCAAGTTGGAGCAAATGTTAAATGGATGAGCAATGTCCGCAATGCAATCAATTATAGGCATGAATATGGTACATGGCATCCTTATAAAAACGCCGAGAACCATCTTGAAGAAATTCTCTTTAAGAAGAAACCTTGGCAAAAAAACGTGGAAGAAATTAGCTTCTGGATTCCTACTAAAGATAGGGAACTGGCAAATTTTGCACACGCATGCTCTGCGCTGATTTCAATGTGCAGGCAGACTTGTATCGATATGTACGAACGCTGCCCCTCTGGAAAGGGCAACTCTTTCCAGAGATATGGGGTAATAGGACTGCTTAACTCTTTAGGCGATCAACTATAATCGAACATACATAGCCCCCAAATAGAATAATTGTTCTTGATCTCTCTTTCAAAGGAAGCATTGCTGTGGGTGTTAGTGCCCAGTCTGGTGAAAGCCAGCCGGGCTCGTGGTGGTAGGGGCGCCGGAATGGCCGGGGCCTGAGTACAGGAGTATACCACCATGACTAAACTCAATGACACCCATCTTATGATTCTCTCGGCCGCCAGCCAGCACCGGGATTTTTCTGTCTACCCGCTGCCCAAGTCGGTCAAGAATGGCGATGGGCTAAAGCACCTCAAGAAGTTGTTGTCCCAGCGCATGGTTGAGGAGGTCGAGGCAGTTGGCGACGCACCCGTGTGGCGTACACATGAAGATGGCTACGATATGACCTTGATATTGGCTGATGAAGGATTCCGTGCGCTCGGCGTGGAGCGTGAAACGGTAAAAGCCAGCAAGCAGAAGCAGCCCGCCAAGAAAACCAGCCTCGCGCCTAAGCCTGCAGCCCCATCCGCACGCCGAACTGACTCAAAGCAGGCAGCCATGATTGCGCTGCTGCAGCGTGGCAAGGGGGCCACAATAGATGAGCTGGCCCAGACCACCGGCTGGCAACGGCACAGTGTGCATGGGGTGATGTCTGGCGTGCTCAAGAAAAGGCTCGGCCTGTCCATCAGTTCGGAACCAGGCGCACAGGGACGTATTTACAGGATTGTTCCGGTAGCATGAGTGCGAAACTGGATGCGGCAAGTCTCGTCAGTGATCTGGCGAGACTTGAATCTCTTGATCGAGATGCATTGGTCGCTGAATGGAAGAAGCTCAATAATCAGGCTCCACCACTAAATCTGAGCCGAAACATGCTGCTGCGCGCAGTGGCCTATCAGCTGCAGGAGAAGGCTTTTGGAGGTTTGGGCAAGTCCATGCGGGCCCAACTACGCCGGATCTCTAGTGGCTCAGACAGAGGCGCCCCGGCATCACCCCCGCTAAACCCCGGTACTCGGCTGTTACGCGAGTGGCATGGCGTGACCCACGAAGTACTGGTGCATGCTGATGGTATTCAGTATCGCGGTCAGAATTACCGATCTCTCTCGGAAGTGGCACAGGTCATCACCGGCAGTAAATGGTCAGGTCCGGTCTTCTTCGGTTTGCGCAAGAGGCGTAAATGACCGCAAAAGCCATCCGCTGCGCCATCTATACGCGTAAGTCCTCCGAAGAAGGACTGGAGCAGGACTTTAACTCCCTGCAGGCCCAGCGAGAAGCTTGCGAGGCTTATATCAAAAGCCAGAAGCATGAGGGCTGGCAGCTGGTGAAAACCCGTTATGACGATGGCGGGTTTAGTGGCGGCAATATGAACCGCCCGGCGCTCGTGCAGCTCATGAAAGATATTGAAGCCGGGAAGGTTGATGTAATTGTGGTCTACAAAGTAGACCGGCTGTCGCGCTCATTGCACGACTTTGCCAGAATGGTCGAAGTGTTTGATCGGCAGGGCGTCTCTTTTGTGTCGGTTACGCAGCAGTTCAATACCACCACGTCCATGGGGCGGCTGACATTGAATGTCCTGCTGTCATTCGCACAGTTCGAGCGTGAAGTGACGGGTGAGCGCATCCGGGACAAGATCGCAGCCTCCAAGAAGAAGGGCATGTGGATGGGCGGCGTTGTTCCACTTGGTTATGACGTCAAGGACCGTAAGCTGGTAGTGAATGCTGATGAAGCAATGGTGGTCAGGCATATATTCAAACGCTATCTGGAGCTGGGTAATGTTCGCCTGATGCGTGATGAGCTGGAGCGGCAGGGCGTGGTTGGTAAGGTTCGCAGGAGCGGCTCTCGGCCGGGTGGGGCAGTGTACTCACGCGGCGCCTTGTACCATCTTCTCTCCAATCGCATCTATATCGGGCAGATCCAGTTCAAGGGCGTGTGCCATGCCGGGCAACATGAGGCGATCATTGCGCAGGACTTGTGGGAGCAGGTGCAGGACAGCCTGGCAGATAATCGAACGGGTATTATCCGGAATAAACGCCGAACCGGATTAAGTTTGCTTGCGGGTAAGCTGTTTGATGGGGTTACCGGTGAAGCGCTAATCCTCACCCATACCAGCAAGAAAGGCCGCAGATACCGGTATTATGTCTCGCAGTCCCTGAATCTGGGCAAAAGACATGAGGGCGAAAAGGGGTGGCGTCTGCCCGGTCCGGTGATCGAAAAAACAGTCTATGGCATCATCCGCTCCATACTCTGCAATCGGGACGAGATTGTCGGTGCCCTGCCTGCTGCGGCTGTTCCGATACAGCATATTCCAGACGTGCTGGCCAAAACACAAACTGTCAGTCAGCAGCCCGATGAATTTCTGAACATCTTTCTCCAACGCGCTGCGGTAAGTCGTGACGGGATTGAAGTTGTCATTTCACTGGGTTCAGTGCTGTATATAAAGGAGGTTTGCATCACGCGCACAGTTCCCATGCAGATTCAGCGCCGGGGCAATGAAATGCGCCTGATTATTGAGAATGCGCCAGACTCTGTAGCCGACGAGACCATGGTGAAAAGCATTGCCCGTGCGCATGTGTGGGCAGAAGAAATTCTCTCCGGCTCTACCGCCGCGATGACCGATATTGCCATCCGCGAGAAGGTCAGCGACAGCTATATCAAAAAAGTGATGCCTCTGGCGTTTCTGGCGCCCGACATTGTCGCTGCCATTCTGGCGGGTCGGCAGCCAGCCCATCTGACCAATGAGAAGCTGATCCGGCGGATGGATATCTTACTGGACTGGCAGGAGCAGCGCCGGGTGCTCGGGTTTTAATCTCACGCCACCAATCCATAACGACACGCCAAAAAGCCTGCCGGAGAGAACCGGGGCTTTCGGGCTGTCAGCTGGTTAAGGCGGCGCTCTCCCGTGTCGCGTGGCGCTGGAAACTGCGCAGTGTGTCGGGAAAACCTGCCCCTCAGCCTATGGAGCCAGTGCAAAGAGAGGAAAGTGGTGGAGGGAGAAGGATTCGAACCTTCGAACACTATGTGGGGAGATTTACAGTCTCCTGCCTTTGACCGCTCGGCAATCCCTCCGGCGATGGGCAGCAATATCGGCAAAATCATCCGGAAGTCAACGGTTAAGTTGCTTAGCGCCGCATCTGCCGCTTTGTCAGGCAAACTGTGTTATCTAGAGATATTCCCTCAATGCGGCACGAGTCAAAAACAACCCGTTTTTTTCAAACTTAAAAACAACCTGTTCAACAACAGCTGATATTGCTACAATCTCACTCACCCTGCGGGTGTAGTTCAATGGTAGAACACTAGCCTTCCAAGCTTGTTACGAGGGTTCGATTCCCTTCACCCGCTCCAACTTTCTAATCTTCTATTCACGCGTGGTTCACTCCGGCGCGAATGGGTTGCGCGGATCTTGGGGGCGCTATAAAGGGCTGAGCAGGGTGTTAGGCTCGCCGTCGCCAGGTTTATCCGCCAGTGCATGCGGCGGCGCCGTCAAGTCCTTAACGCCCTAAAAAAAACTCTTGATTTGGCCGTCCCAGCCGCTATTTTCACGCCGTCCAGAGCCGGGGTGCGGCTCGTTTTTAACTGGAGTAGCTAATTATGGCCAAGGCAAA
>Ga0255214_1000036_pt1 | contig 35919 bp, 48 predicted proteins | sample Miss_Law_RepB_8d_FD_189951 | JGI IMG/M metagenome (GOLD analysis project Ga0255214, IMG submission 189951) | Freshwater microbial communities from Mississippi River, Louisiana, United States - Miss_Law_RepB_8d | ecosystem: Environmental > Aquatic > Freshwater > River | place: USA: Louisiana... | reverse complement strand
CGCCTGCGGCAACGGTAGAGTAGGCTATGCCTGCCCCTCCGGTTGAGCCGGTAGCGGTAAAATCGCCCGCTGTCGTGTTACCACCGGCGCCAACATTACCAATGCCGCCAGATGCACCGACGCCACCACCTTGCCCGCCACCTACAATAAGGAACGTGCCAAATGATGTTGCACCGCCGTTGTTACCATTTGCGCCCGAAACACCAGTGCCGCCTGCACCAACTGTGATTGTTTCGCTTGCGGCCAGCGATGCTGCAGAAATCAGTTTGCGTGCATGGCCACCTGATCCACCGCCACCGCCAGCCTGATAGCCTGCTGCTGTGGTGCCGCCACCTGCGCCACCACCGCCAACACCTTCAACCACGATAAATGACGGGTTATTTGTGGCTTTGGTAAAGCTGAACGTGCCGGCTGTGTTGTAGTAGGTAACAGCAATCAAGCGGCCTGACATGGCTGCATTAAGCGTTGTGCCGCTCATGCTCAAGCCAGTGCCAAGGGCAATGGCCGAAACGTCGCCAGTTGCACCACGGCCAAGAATTTGACTTGCGCTCAATGCCACATTGCTGATTAGGCCAGTTGATGTGCCAACGCGCGCCGGCACGCTGTTGGCATTGCCCGTTAATTCAGTCAGGGCGGTCGGTATAACTGCCTTTCCGTCTGCTTTTTGATATGCAACGCAACGCCACCCATTTGCACCACGGCTTACCATCAAAGCTGCATCATTTGCGTTTGTGGTAATGTTTGCAGCACCCGGCAAAATAAGGGTAGTTGCGTTATGTGTAAGGGTTAGGCTTCCGGTAAATACAACATAGCGAACATCGCCACTGGTTGCCGGTGTGCCAAAACTTGTAATGGTCGTGCTGCCGCTGATTAAAACAACAGGTGCTGTTGATGCTGACAGATCAACGGTTGCTGCGCTTGGTATTGTTTGAGAGCCGATCCACCAACCAGATGATCCAGCAGATAATGCACGATATAAAGCGCCAACCTGTGCAGAATTTGGTGAAGGAACATTGCCAGATGCAGCAATTAAAGCCTGAACACTAGCAAGATTTGCTGCGTCTGTCAGGTTTACAGCGTTTGCCAAGTTCTCAATCTTGAGGCTGCCGGCGTCGTAATTCACGCCACCAGTCGGAATGCGCAGCGCGTTGCCTGTGCGCTCATAGGTTTCCTGCATCAGCATGATCAGGCGATCAAGCGCAGTTTCGGTTGCCTCGGCCGGGAATGGGCCAAGGTCGGAATAATCAGTTTCCTGCGTGCGCGGCAACTGGCGGGTCACGGTAATGGTGTTGCCTGTCTCGCTGGCCGTTGGCGTGACTGTGCCGCCGCCTTCGCTGCCTGCGCCGGTCACGGTGTAATCCGTATTCAGCACAAGCGTTGTAAGCACGCCTGCACTGGTGCGCCGCGTCACGATCAGATCAGTGTCGGCAAAAAACTTGTAAGGGAAATTAAAGGGGCTGGTGCCGCTGCCGGCATATGATTGGCTGTTGGTGGTGGTGCTTACGGTCATTTGCGCCCCTCCTTATAGGGTCGAGATTAGGTTAATTCTTCTTCGCCGGCAATCCCATTGCGTTGCCTGCGCCTTCTTCCATCTGGTCAAACATCCAAGCCAGATATGGCACATTCTGGTAAGGGATCATGCGCCGCACTTTTTCAAGCTGTGTTCGATCAAACTGGCCACTTGATGCTGCGGCCGTCACGTCGATCATGTCCTGCAGCAAGCCAAAGCTGGGGCCGGCCAATGATCCTGTCACGTTGCGGGCGGCAAAACGGTTGTTGGTCTTGCTGGTGCCAAGCATGGGGTTAATGCCATATGATCCGGCCGTCGCCTTTTCAATCATGTTGTTGGCATCAAATAGCCAGCCCATGACGCCGCTGCGGTCAAGGCCGGCAACAATCCAGTCCTGCGGCTTTTCTGGCATCGGTCGGCCATATTGGGCCTGCTTGAGTGCATGCACCATCATGCCAAGCGCAACAGCACTGACAATGCCCTGCATCACGTTCTTGTCTGCACGCTGCAGCGCGCTGACGCTTACCTTGCTCAAAGCGGTAAAGGCAAAGCTGCGGAATTGCCCAACCATCTTGCCCATTTCGGTTGACATCCAAAGCGGGCGATCCTGCCCGGGCGTGACAATAATAGCGTCCACCTCTTTGACGATAGCATTGCGGAATGCGTCAACCGCTTCCCGGTCAGTCCATGCGCCAGTGTTCGCCCAAATCACGCCTTCGTCTGCCTTCCAGTGTTCGGCCTGCTGGGCAATGCGCTCGGCCATCGGCTTATCAATGCCAAGCTGGGCAAGCCTTTCCATTTCGCGCGCGCCAATGCTGCCTGCCGTCCAGTTCTTTACCTCCTGCAGCACGCGGGTTTGCCCCATGACGCCTGCAAACTGTTTCATGGTGGCATTCCATGGGGCCATAAGGCTGACAACGCCAAAGCGATCCTGCACTGCCTGCAAGCCGCGTTCAAAGGTGGTGTGCTTGCCGTAATCATCCCATATATCGGCCATCTGCATGGCGCGGCTATCAAGCACCATATCAAGCGCAGTGCCGGCCAGCTTCACTTCATTGGCTGCCAGCTTGTAAAGCTCAAGGTTTTTTATGGCTCCAAGCGTGCCAAATACGCGGCCAAAGCCATGATGCATGATTGGGTTGGCAACATCAGGGATTGCTGAAAGCGTCATGCCACCAAGCAGGCGCACATAATTGAGCGTGCGGGCTGCGCGGCCTGTGCGCACAATGATGCTTTCTGGATCGTCGGGGATTGCATAGGTGCCGCGGATACGGTCGCGCATTCCTTCTAAATCCTGAATGTCGCGCTTCATGGCCTTATCAAGCTGGGCCAGCCGGCTTTCAAGTTTCGGGCCTTGGCCAAGTTCTTTCTCTGCCGCTGCACGCAAAACGGCGTAGCTGTCCTGTACCTTCACAAGCTGGTCTGCCATGTCGGCGCTGCCAAACTTGGTGGCAAGCTCAACATCGGTTGACATTGTGCGGGTATAGATACGGGTCACGCGCTCAATGTCTTTTTCAAGAAAATCAAGTATATGGATTGTTGGAATTTTAAGAGTTAATTCCCTTAATGGGCCGCGGGTCAGTGGGATTGGCTCATAATTGCTGCGGCCGGGTGCGCCGCCAATGATCTTGTCGGTGATCTCCTGCGCAATGGACAGCAAATCTTCTTCGCCAAGCCTTGAAAACTCAACATATTCAGGCTTTACTGCTTGGGCGGTTGGCTTGACATTCTGGCCGTTTTGTGCTACCTTTTTATTGGGAGGTGATGAAATGTCAGTCAAAAGGTTTTTTGACGTTGAGGGCAACGCAGTTATGTTTGATCCTGACGGTAAGCCGCCTTGTGTCGCATTTAATGGCGCAAGGTCTTTTCCGTTTCCATTGGCTAAAGCATTAACTGCTGGCGTGCCCATCTCTGAGGCCGATTTTTCTGATCTGCTGGCTGCGTCTGCTAAGACTTCAGACCAAACAGCATCATAAAAAGCCCGCTGTTCTGTCTCAATGCGTGCAATGTTTTTCAAATCTTCAGGGCTTAGATCGGCCTTGCCATTGTATGATCGCAATTCTTCATAGAATTTATGCCCAGCCCCCTCTTTGGCCTCATACATTTTTCTTACGTTCACTTGCATTTCTGCAATGTGGCCATTTACGTTTACGTTTGTAAATACATCTCTGTATCCACCCAAACTTGGCTGGCCTTCTTCCAGCAAAAACCTCTGCTTTCCTGATAGAGCATAACGCTGCTTAACCGTTTCAAATGCAGGTGCTGCATCTTCCAACCTGTCAACAATGATGGTGCCGCGCAGCAAATCTTTAATGTCATCGGCTTTTCCATTTTTCTCGCCAATGATTTTTTCAACGGCACGCGCTGCGCCTTTGAGCGGTGCAAGTTTTACCTCTGCCTTAATTCCCATGGCATCAAGGTCTTTAACAATTCCGGTGGCGATTTCGTCAAATACTGGCTTGGCTTCCTCTGCCTGCTTGTAAAGCGCAGCCAATACGCCTTGCTGATCTGGCGCAAGATTTGCTAACTGCGGGCGCTCGGCTATGGAAGCAGCTAGGGCTTTTCCTTCAAGGGGGGCTGGGATTGCTCTGGCGGCTCCATCTCCATTGCCTGCTGCATTGCCTGTTGGAACAGTGCTTGCGCCTGCGGGTTTTTCCACGCGCGCGGAAAAAATATCGCTACGTCCAGCGGCTGCTGGGTCAATTGCTGTTTCTTGGCCTTTGGCACGCGCTGCCTCCACGATCTGCGCCGGTCGGGTCTTGTCTGCCTCGCCAAACAGGCCGGGGCCGGCTTCAACCTTTCTAGCTTCTTGGGCGTAGTAATTCAAGGTGCGGGCCAGTTTTTCCTGCCCGACGCGCTGCTTTAGATTGTCGCCGGCAAGCATCCAGCGCAACAATGTTTCGGCCTCTGGCGTAACGCCGCTACCTTTGAAAATGTCGGTTTGGTTAACAAAGTCGGTGACTGGCCTGCCTTCTGCCCGGGCGCGGTCGATCAGCGCAATGGCTTCTTTCAATGGCTCCGTCACGTCAAACTGTGGCGGCACTGATCCATCCCGCACGGCCGCGCGCAGCTTATTCCATGCCGGCGCTGCATCCAGCAAGGCATTGCCAATGGCCTTGATGTTGGTTTCTGTGCTTTCAAGGATATTCTGCACCACCTCGGGGCTGTCATATGCCTTGGCGATCATGGCGCCCTGCACGCGGCGCAAGCCTTCTTGCGATAGCGTGCCATCAGGTGCGACCAACTGGCCAAGCTCATTTTGCGTGGCAATGCTCTGCAGTGCCTTGCGCACAAAGTCACGGTTTACTGCCTTGGTCAAATCACCATCAACGGCAAGATCAAGGATATGATCTGGCAGTGCTTTGGCGTCGGCAATGGCCTTTTCTGTGGCGCTCATGCCAAGCACGCTGCTGGTGTTGGCTTCGCGTGTGAAAGCCTGCAACTGCTCGGGCGTCATGTTGCTGCGGTTGATGCGCACCAGCACAGGCTGTTCAATGCCAGTGAGGTCAAAGCCCTGCTGTGTTAGATAGTCACGATATGCCTGCGCTGTGGCGCCGTTTTCTCCATAGGCGCGGCGCAATGCAATGCTGCGGGCATTACCGCTTTGCACTACAAGGTCAGGGCCAACAATAGGCGCGCCGCCAGATGCGTCGCTGCTCTTGCCAAGTAGTTCAGGCCGGAAACGCTCGGGGTTGATGATGCTTTTAATCTGCAGTTCTGTCGCGCCGCGGCTTCGGTCACGCGGCTGCAGTTCCTGCGGATATGCTGGGTTTGGCCGTAGATCGTCGGTGTTTGACGTTATCAGCTTGCGGGCATCCACAACTGCATAATCAACCGGCACTTTGCGGCCTGTTGGTGTGATCGCGCTATCAGCGCCAAGCATATTGGCACCTGCCGGGGCCGATCCCTCAACACGCGCAAGCGGCTGCTCTGGCGCCTGCTGGGCGGCGTCCTTGGCAATGTTGCCAATGATGTTGTTTTGATCCGATATTGGCTTGCCGGCTTCGATCTGCTGCTTGATTTCTTGCTGAATGTTCAAAAGCCAGTCGCTTATGCGCTGCTCAAAAACATTGCGCTGCTTGATGATGCGCGGCTTATCATAAACGCGCATCATATATGATAGTGCAACCTCTGTTGTCACGTCCTCCGGCAACTGGCCGTTCTGGATCGCTCTTTCTTTCAATGGATCAAAAATGTTTTCTCGAAGTGACTTCGCCGCCGCAGCTACATAGGGGTTTGCGTGGGTGTCGTTATTGAGCATAGCCATATATACTTCTTGTTTATATTGGCTGTATGTAAAATCATTGATGTTCTGTCGGGTTAACTGCTTGTAGGTATCCTGCGCGCCAATGCGTGCCACGTCGCCAAAGCGGCGCTCACGGCCCAAGCGGGCAAGGGTAAATTGGTTGTCCAAGTCCTGCAATGCCTGAGCCAGCGGTGCCTGCCAACGCTTAATCTGCGTTTCAACGGCCTGCGGGCTGGCAATGCCAACCGTGTTTCCCTTGGTGATAAAGGGCGTTTCTGCAAGTTCTCCGCTCAATTGGCGCACAATCAGGCTATCAGATGCGCGCGTGCGGGCCAGCGGGTTGCCAACAATAACCTCGCTCTCATTCAGCTTGTTGAGATAGTCGGCGCCCCAACCTGATTTCAGGCTTTCTTGCTCCATTGTGGTTGCGCGTGTGGCCATGGCGCCTGTGGTGCTTGGGCCTTCTGCAATGGCATCGCTACGGGTAAAGGCATGCTCTGCCGCGCGCACATAGCTGTCCAGATCAGTGCCAACGCGGCCGGTTCTGGCGCCAAGAAACTTTGACAGTCCAGCCGCAACAGTGCCAATGCCGGCGCCAAATCCGGTTGAAAGCGCAATGTTTGCTGCCGATTGCTCAAGCGTGCGGGTTGGGTCAGTCGCCTGCAAAGCACCTTCAACCAATGCTGCGCCGCCAAAGCCAGTGATCGCGCCGGCCGCTCCCATACGCAGCAACGGGTTGGCAATTCGGCTGGTGATTGATGCAGCGCCGCCCATAGGCACAAACATAAGCGGTTCTGTGGCAATGGTTGTGGCAAGGCCAGCCAGCCCACCGCGTGCCACCGTGTCCTGATTTTGCAGGCGCCGGTCAATGCTGCGCTTGATCAGGTCGGTTTCATACCGGCTGCCACTGCGTGCAAAGGCGTCGGCAAATTGTTCGTAGCCTGAAATATCATTAAACGGGTCATAGTTCGGATCATCAAGCCGGTTTGTGTCAGGCAGGCTGCGCTGCCATGACAAGGCCGTGCTTTCAGCAAGGCTGCCAATGCTGCTGCTTTCTGCGCTGGCTTTAAAAAGCTCCGTCCATGTCGGGCTTGGCGCCTGTGCTTCGGGTGCCTGCTGGGGCAAAAGCCCGCCGCGCTGCTCGTCATCGTTTAAAAAGGTCATCTGATAGCCCTCAACAACGCCGCCGTTTCTTCTGTCGTGTTAATTGTGTTCTGGCCTGCCGCCCTCTGCCGTGCCTCATTCAACATTCTCTGGCGTGCTTCTTCTTGCCGTTTAGCTTCCGCGCTTGTGCGCCATTCTGGCTGATAAAGCAGCGGCTTGCCAGTGCTATCTGTCATTATCCTCACAACGCCATTTTCATCAGTGTGCGTGATGGTGTATTGCGGCAGTCCATTGGCTGCAGCAAACCCGTATGGTGTCATGCGCAGGCTTTTGGCAAAGCCATCGCTGTAAAGCGCATTCTCGGTAAGTTTCTGCACAAGCTGTTCCCTGATCCAGCCGGCATTGGCGGCAACGCTCATGCTGGGCTGGCCAAAGAATTTCTCGGGCGCAAACTTCACATATTCCGCTGTGCCGTTCACTTGGCTTTCGCCATAAACGCGCTGCATCATGTCATATGCAGTTTTGCGTGCTGCATCAAGGTTGCCTGTCATCAAGTAAGCCTGCTGAGTAGCCTGATCAAAGTCAGCGGCCATCTGATTGCTGGCAATCGGGTCTTTATCCCACCAGTAACGCGGCATCTGCGATTGCAACCAAGCGCGATTGTTGCCAAGGCTGCTGGCTGTGGTGAAAGTGTTTTCTGCCTTTATGTCAACATTGTATTGATCCATAAGGCCGGCTTTTTCATTGGGCGCCATTTTGTCAACAGCCATGGCGCTCTGGCTTGCCTGCTCTGGTGGCATTCCAAGGCTGGTGTAAAGCGCAATGCTGTTGGCAAGGGCAATGTCCTTGTCTGCAAAATCATTGATCAATTGCGGATTGGATTGGCGCAGGCGCTGCACCATGTCTGCTGCCAGCACGCGCTGCTGCACATTTCCACCGCGCAGCATGCCGCGCACCATGCCCTGCATTGGTTCAGGCACAATGCCTTTATCAACGGCATAATTGATTGATTTCTGCACCACTTCTTCAGGCTGCAAATCGGCCCACATTTTGGCCTGTTCGCTGTAATGGTAGTTTAACGCTTTTCGATCATCGGCGTTGGCAGGGTCAAGCAATGGTGCTGTCTGGCCGGCATTATCAACGCGGGCAATCATGGCCTGCTTTTGGTCTGTCTGCTTCAACTGTTCATCAATGGCCAGTGTGTAGCGTGTGCGCTGCACCGGATTGATCAAGCCGCCTCTGTAAGCCTGTTCAATATCGGTATATGTTTTTTCGCCACGGCTTAGGCCAATTTCAAAGTCAGATGCAAAGCGGGCAAGCTGATCATTGCGCGCCTGCTCGGCTTCCTGTTGGCGCTGGCGCTGCGTCTGTGATGCTGTGCGCCACACTGCAAAGGCTTCGCTTGGGTCAAGGTTTGCAAGGATCGGGTCGGTGTTTTTGCCGCCACCGCCCTGAAAGCTGTTTATACGGTTCAGCCAAGCGTCAAGATACTGCGCCTTGCTGGGGTCTGCCGCCGCCGTTTCACGATAGCGCGCTGCTCGATCAGCCAGCATTTTCTGCGGGTCGCCGCCAGTGCGGGCAATCATGTCTTTGGCATATCCAACGCCCTGATTAACCGCTGCATCAAAGGCAATTGCCTGCGCGCTTGGCGGCAATAGGTCTGCGCCAATAGCATCCCAATATCGAGTTTTGTAAAGATCAACGGCCTGCTGCTGGGTCAGGTTTTTAACATCAACGTCAGGGTTGGCGGTGCGGTTAATGCCAAAGTTTGTTTCACCTGCGCCGGCATCATTGGCAACATAACCGCCCTCTTTCTGCAGAACAGCCTGCACATTGGCATCAAATCCAACCGGGCCGCTGGGCATGCCGTAATGCTCCTGCATGCGGCGTTCAACCTCGCCGGGGTTCGTCATGGCAAGGGTTATTAGCTGCTCCCTGCTGGCGTCCTTGATCCAGTTTTGTGTGAGTTCAACCGCCTTTGTCTGGTCAATCCAGCCGGCTGACGCATAGTCCATGACGGTTTTGCGCAGGCTTTCAGTGATCGCCTGCTGCTGTAACTCATTGCCGGCCATCCCGTATTGCTTGGCGCTGTCGCTCATGAGTGTGGTTAGGTTGGCAATAGCCTTGTCCTGTTCTCCACGGCGCGCCGCCCGGGCAATGTCTAGTTCATTGCCAAAGCTCATTTTCTGAAAATCAGGCTGGAAAAGATCGCGCACGTCTTGGTCAAGACCGGCGCCAATCTGGCCATAAATCTTTTGCGCTTCTACGCGGTAACGGTCGCGCTGTGTGGCAAAATCCTGATCTTTCTCAAACTGCAGGCGCAGGTCGCCCAAGCGCCGCATGGCTTCCGTTTGCGCACCAGCCAATGCACTGGCTTTTCGCGCCCGGGCCAGCTTATCTTCAATCTGTGCGCCTGCATTGGCAATGGTTTCGCCGGCACGCGCCGCTGCAAGAGCGCCGCTGGCTGCACCATTCACGTCCATCATGGCATTTGCCCGGGCATTTCCAACATCGGTGCGGGCGTTAAATGTGGGGATTTGCGGCATTTAGTAGCCTCCATTCCAGCGGATTGTGCCACCACCGCTTAATCTGGTTGTTGCTTTCATGGGGCTTGGCCCCAAGCCGCTTGCGGCCTGCCCGCCGCTGCCACCAAATTTGCCGGCAAAGCTGCTTGCGCCGCTTAAAAGCGTGCCAAATGCGCCTGTAATGGCATTGCGTTTGGCAATCTTGCCCTGCTGACGCTCCATAAAGGCTTGGCTGTTCAAGCCCTTTGCCTCTTGTTCGCCCTGATAGCGGGTAAGTGCCGCGTCAAGTTCGGCCTCGCTGGCCAGATCAGAAAGCACGGCCATGGGGCTGCCGCTGTTGATCTGCACGCCGCTGGCGCCATAGGCCGCAATTGCGCTGCTCCGCTCTTTCATAAGCTGGCGCTTGCGCAGTGTGGCTTCCGTGTTTGAGTTAAGCACAGTTTGCTTGGCCTGATTTTCAAGCACTGTTGCATTATAGTTGGCGGCTTTCTGTGCGTTCACGCCGGCCTGAATTTGGCCGATTGCGCTTATTGCTGTGCCACCGATTGAGGCGATTGCCGCCAGTGTTTCTAAGCCGCTCATGGTGCATTCCTCACGCGGTTATAACATACAGAAAAAAATCGCTGCCGTCTGGCCCATATTTACGCAATTTTGCTTCCTGTGTGAAGCCAAGGCGATCAGCCCACCTGATTGCCTGCTGGTGATCGGCGGCAACGGTGATTTCAAACCTGTGCAGACCAAGCCCGTTCATGAGTGATGCAATGCTGCAAATCAGTCTGCGCGTAATATCTGGCCAAGCCCTGCGCGGCATAGAGTTGCTGATATAGGCCCAGCCTTGCCCTCGCCCGGGCCATGGTGTAACCATGCCGAAAATACCGCAAATAACCCCATCGCAAAGCACTGTAAAGGTTATTTCGTCCTCAAGTGCCTTGATCTCTGCCGGTGAAAGCGTCGGGTGGTGCTTTGCCTGATCCGGCTGCAACTGAAAAAATTGCAGGTCATTTGCCAGAAAAGGCCGCACGATTATGTCAGGTTGTCCGATCATGCGCTTGTCGTCAGTCCTTGAACGAGTGAAAGAATTGTGAATGGTGAAGGGTCAGTGCCTTGCAATTCAAGCTGTCCGTCAGTAGTCCAGCCCATTTGCGGGGTGATCTTTTTAAAGCCACTGAAAAGCGGCACCATGTCCGTCATCAAGTCGGTTGGCTTGCGGAATGGAACAGGGTTGTAAGATTTGCCACCGCTGCCGCGTATGGAAACGCCAAGTGTGTTGTAAAGCAGCATGCTGACTTCATATGTGCGCTTTTGCTGGCCTTGGGCTGTTCCCATGGCTGCGCCTGCCTCTGGCCGCAATGTTTTCATATACCATGGGCAGGCAAGACCAATTGCCGCAATGCTGGCTGCCGGCGCCTGAATGGTTACGCTGCCGCCAGTAACTGTTTGCTCTGGCCGCACTGATCCATCGGCCCAAATTTGCACCTTCTGCCCTTCAAGGTGGCCAAGGCCGCTGAATGTAAGCGTTTCTGTGCCAAGGCTCCAATCGCCACTGCTGGCAGAAATGGTTGATGACAGATCACGCTGAATGTCTGCAGTAACTTGTGTGCCGCTGGTGTAGCCAACAATCTTTGCCCTGCCACCATTCATGCGGATAATCTTGCCAACATCGCCAAGAACAAAAACGCTGGCGCTGGCGGTAAACACAATTCCTGTGCCGGTTTCTGCGGCTGGCGTCAGGATCGCGTCAGGCGTCGCTGGCAGATACTGCAAAGCTGCATCCATAAAAACTGCATCTTCTTGGCCATTGGTCATAAGTGCAGGGTTAAATGTGTCGGTTACATATTCGATATAACGCTTTGTGCTGCCATTGATGGTGCGCTTTACCAAAAGCCAAAGGTCGTTTTGTTTCCCGTCCGGGCTGGGGATCACGCCAAGGCTTTCAACAACGGCATTGCCGCCCTGATAGCTGCCGCCAATCTTGTGCAGGTGGAATGCAACAACGTCTTGGCTGCGGTCATAGGTCATGCCCACAAGCAAACCGTCCTTGCGGCGTAGCCAGTTGATGCTGTCAGGTTCTTCCTGCAAAGCCTGTTCGGTGATGCCGTCGCCTGTAATATGCTCTGAAAGCAGGGTCATATCGGGCGATTGATAACCGTCAATGTTCAGATCATAGGCCATTTCACGGATTTTTCTGCCGCTTCGCTGAACAAATAGCACAACATGGCCTGCGCGGATTGCTGGCACGTTTCGCGCGCTGCCGTGCGTGGTCTGGCGTTTTACCGAAACATTGGTTGGCGTGATTGCGCCATTGCTGTTTGATGGGCCAAGGGCAAATTCGCCAGATGTTGTGCCGATCAGCAACGCATTGCCGGCTGTCATCCAGTTGATCGTGTTCACGCGGTCATCTGAAATTGTCAGGGTGATTGCGTCATCATCAGCAATGGTGCCGTTACCTTCGCCCGGGGTGTGATCTTCATACCCACCAACGGTGCTGCCCCAAAGGGTCTGCGGCTGACTGCTGTTTCCACCAAGCCAAAGGCGTTCTTGGTAAAATGCCCCCGACATTGGCCAACCGCGGTAATCGCTAAAAGCACTTTCCTGCCAGTATGACGTAGCACTTGTGCATCCATTTGGCAGGCGGTTTATGACTGTTGCCGTCACCTGCGTGCTGCTGGTGTAGCCTGTAACCTTCACATATCCAGCGCCATCATGCAGAAATTGCCAGCTTATGCCGCCATCACTGACAGTTCCCTGCGTGTGCGTGGGTGCCACGTTGCCGGTTGTGCCTGTGGTCGTGTTGCTGTAAACGCGGCCATTCCAGCGGCGCAAGTTGCCGGTGGTGCCAATGGCCTGCCCATTTACCCAAGGTGCCTCTGGCGGCGTTCCCTGTGGGTCTTTGAGCCTGAAATAAGCACCAACATGCTGAGAGGTGAAAAGCGCGGCGCTGGCTGTAAGGGTGATGCCTGCGCCTGTGATCGCGCTGGCCGTCAGGGTAATGGCGCTGCTGTTCAGTTCCCGCCATGGGCCATTGATAAAATCAACCGTGCTGATACTGAAAGCGGTAAGGCTGGTGCGTGTCAGTTTGCGCGGCGCATAGCTTGGGTGAAAAATATAAAGCACGTCTGCTGACTGGCAGAAAGTAAGCTGTGAAAGATCAGCCTCAAGATATGGCGTTGCCACCTCAACAGGCGTGCCGCTCACAAGCTGAGTTCGGTTACGGTAAAACCGGATATACTGATTGCCGATTTCCAGAATGTAGGCTTGCAGCGTTGAATACTCAAAAGGCCATAGCCTTATTGCCTTGTTGCTGTCTTTGCCCTCTGCCACCCAATATGTGCCGGGGCGTCGTGTTGCGCCACCATGCACCATTGTGAGGATATTATAACCAGCTTCAAAGCCATTGGCATATTTTGCAACATCAACGCGGCCAAGCAGGCGCGGTGATAGAATGCCGGCCGTGAAATTGGTTTGATTGTAGTTTTGCTGGGGCATTTAGCGGCGCGCTCCTGTCCATGCGCTAACCTCAACCACCTGCGCTGTGCGCTGACGGCTGCTCAATGTTCTGGCGGTAACGGTGCGATCCTTGAAATTGGCTTCCATCTGGTCGCGTAGTGTCTTGCTTTGGGTAAGCGGAACGGCCATTTCCATGGCCAGCTTGTAGGCCAATGCCTCAACCATGGCTGCATCAAATTCACCCGGGTTTGTCACCTTGCCATTGCCTGAAACAAAGATTGGGCTGCCGTGATCTGTAACGATCTTGCTGCGCTCAACCTTCCAGTCATAGCTTTCCTGATCCTGCATTTCAAAAACGGCAACACAGTCGGCCGGCTTGGTGTATTGGTAGGCAAATCCCCATATTGGCGCGTCTGCATCTGCAGCAATTTCCCACCGCTGCTGCGCGCATGACCATGGGTGTGAAGCAAGCGTGTGTTCAACGCATGTGTCCCAAATTGCTTTGGCAAGCTGGGCGGCAACGCTGTCCTCGTCAATATCCGTGATGGTGGTTGTAAATCCCAGCGCAATCAGGGCGCGGTTGATGATCTGCACTTTGCTGGCCATGCTTCCCCCTATAGGCAAAGGGCGGCAGGTTTCCCCGCCGCCCCATTATTGTCTGCTTTGGGCGGTTTAGTCCAGCCCGTAGAGCATCATCACGCGGAAATTGCCGCTTGATGGCAGGGCCGCAACTGCGACGGTGCCAAGCACGGTTTCTTCCGTGGTGTTGACTTCGCCCATTGCTGCGGCGTTGCCAAACAGCGTGGGCGTGTTTGCGCTGGTAAATGTCGCAGCGGTGCGGTATTTGCCGGTGCTGCCAGAAATACCGATTGCCAGCGTGGCAGATGCGCCAAGCGTAGCTGACGCATTGATGATGCCAACATAAGGCACTGCACCAACAGGCAGGCGGGCAATGCGAATATCATCACCGGCTGCCTGTGAGTTCATCACTACGTTTTCATTGAACATGCGGATGCGGGCGCCAACGTGGCGAACATCGGGAAGGTTCTGCGGGCTGGCCAAAATCTGCGCCATACGGGTGCCATTGGTAGTTGCCATTTTACATTCTCCTTGGGTTTAACTGTTGGTCTGTTTGGTTAACCCCGGCATATTTCTATGCCGGGGCAATCACTGCTGGCCTTAGCTTTCGAGGCACTTCACCTCAACCACCTTGGCTTCTTCAAGACGGGCGCCGCAAATGCTCATTTGGAAATAAGCATACATGCTGAAACGCTTGTCTGCGCGCTCGGTGATGCGGCTTACAACGTCGCTGCCAATACCCAGCGCAAGGCCGTTCTTGGCAAAGAAGATGCAACGGCGGTAACCGCTGCCGTCAGTAAGCAGGCGCTCTGAGCGGATAAACTTGAAGCCGCCAAAGGTGTCCACCTTGCCTTCAACCAGTGCCTTTACATTGTTGTAATCGGCGCTGGTCACTTCGGTGGTGGCCAGAAGGTTGGCAATCTGCTTGCTGCCAACAATCGCATAGCGTTCCTCGTCCGGGTCAACATCGTTGCCGTCAAGGATTTGCTTGGCCTCAATGATCTTGGAAACGGTCAGGCCGGCGTTGCCGCTGCCGCTGCCGTATTTCCAAGAGTTAACCGCCACCTGATTGCTGGCCGGGAAGGAAACAGTCGTGCTGCCATCTTCACCAGTCTGCATGTCGGCAAAGGCTGCGGCAATGATTTCGTCATCCATTGCGCGGCCCATGGCGGCTGCGTGTGCCATGGCATAGCTGTTGGTGGGGTCGATCAGGGTTTTAACCTTGTCGAGCCGGTCGATCAGATCGCCGGTGTCGTAGTCCACAAGGTTGAGCTTGCGGCGGCGGTGCGGCGTGCTGTTCAGCGGGCTGTCGCCGTGGCGGTTCGTGATGCGCTGGGCGGTCACGCTGCCAACCTGATCAATGTAGGCGCTCTTGCCTTCGATCTGCTCAACGTAAACTGCGCTGCGCAGGCGGCTTCCCTTCTGCTGGGAAAGCATCAAGACGTTATCGCCGTACTGCTGGGAAAATGCGGTGGTGATTTCAAAAGACATAGTTATCCTCTAGGGTTCGTTGAGTTGGGTTCAACGGCCTTGAGGTTCCCCGATTTTTCGCGCTTATCCTTGCGGGGCGCTACGTTTCGGGCTTCATGCCTTGGCAATATGGCTTGCCCTGCCAGTTGCGTTGTATGACGGGCTGCTTTCGCAGTTCCCCGTCACGCAACTGTGGTTAATCTGCCACCTGTTTGTGTGGCCGTCAAGCCTTCTTCGGCTGCGGGTGCATTGCCGCGTAAAGGTCTGTGATCGTTTTAACAGCACCAGCATGGCCGGGGTTATCCCGATCTGTGTATGCCTTGTAAAAGTTCGGATCGGCCATCTTGCTGCTGATCTCGGCTTTTGCCTGTGCCGGCGTGAGGGCGCCAGTAATGCTTGTGCCTCCCTTGTCAAAGTGCAGGTCGGCTTCGGCCATGCCCTGCCCCATGTTGGCCAGCCCCTTCACAAACCAGTCCTGATTGTGCAGTCCAAGCTGCTTGATCATTTCCACATTATCGCCAAAGGCTTTTTCAAGCACGGTTTCGGCAATGGCAAAGTTTTCGTCAAACTTCAATCCCCATTCCCGGCGCAGGTTTGCTTCGCTGGCTTTGGCCGTTTCCTGTGCCTTGCCGGCTGCTTGACTGAAAAGCCCCTGCTCAATTTCGACATATTTGCCAAGGATCGTTTCGGCCTGCTTCTGGCTCAAGCCAGCTTCATGGAAAATGCCAACCATGGATTTCTGAAATTCAGCATCCCATGGCATACCTTCGGGAATTTTCACATTGTCAAAATTGTATCCATTGGCGTCATCTGGCCGGCCAAGGCGTTTAAGAACATCGGCCATGCCTTTTTCGTCGCCCTCTGCAGGCCATAGCACCATGCGGTTAGGGTCTTGATTGCCGGTAAAGCGCAGGGCGTGTTTGTAGCTGCGGGCCAGCGCGTCAATGCTCTTGAAGTCCTTAAAGGCAGGATCGGCGCGCAGTTCAGCCGGTAGCATTTCAATGAGATTTTGCGGCAATGCTGCGCCACCTGCAGGCGCGGCTGCTCCTGCTGCGGCCGGGTTCTGCTGCTCTCCACCTTGAGCGCCAGCGGCGCCATGATCTGTTTCAGTCGTCATTTGCTAAATACCTCGCTTGTGTCGTTGGCCATCATTGCCTTTATCAAGGCTTCCTCGTCCGGCCCAACTTTTGCCAGATTGAGGATTTCTAAGGAAAGCCGGCGTTGGCCTTCCTTGAAACTTGTAAGGTGCGGGTCGCCTGCGGTGTAGGTGCTTTGGTCAATATGGCCACGGCGCAAAATATCTGCCAGCACAAGTTGCCCCTGATCACCAGAAAAAACCGTGTAATAAGCCTGCCGCAAAACGTATTCATCACGCGCACGATCAGCCGGCTTGCGCTTCATCCATTCGCGCATTGTTCGGTAAATGTTAGCCATTATGCACCAGCCTGTGCTTTCTGGATTGTGTCGATCGCCTGCGCGCCATCTTTGGCTGCGGCTGCTGCCTGCTGTGCCATGGCTGTTTCTGCCTGTGCCTGCTGGGCCTGCTGCTGCTGTTCCAGCTTCTGCTGGGCCTCGTCATCGGTAGCAATGACATTGAGAGGCGCACCAGAAAGAATGCCGATTTGCCGCAATGCTTCGCCGCTCTTGGCATAGGCCAGCACGCTTTGATCAATCTGCGCCAGTTGGCCCATAAAGCCATAAGTCTGCATGATGCCTTCAAGCTCGCCGCTGCGCTGTGCTTGGCTGATCGGTGACTGATAAACAACCTTGATCTGCTTACCCTGCAGGCTTTCAGGCGGTTTCGGGAAAAGCCCTTCATCCATCATTATGTTAAATGTGCGGTCGATCATCGGCCCAAGCAGTTCAGACTGCATGCGGCCAAGCATCGGGGAAAGCAGGCGCATAATGTCATTGCGGCGCTGCAGCACTTCTGTTGCCGTCATATCCGGGCGCTGCGGCAGGCGCAACCAGTCAACAAAAAATGCTGATCTGATACGCTCACGCACGCCTTGCATCATTTCTTCGCCAAAGTCAGGGCGGGCGCCAGTTTCAATTGGCTGAATGCGATCATCTGGCCCAAGCCGGCCGGTGCGGTAATAGTTCAGTGCATTGGGCGCCCATGAGATAGGGGTTAAAAATCCCTCGTCAGGCACCTGCAACGGCGGGCGCACTGAAAGCTGGCCAGCCTCAATCGTTGTTTGCATCATGGCCTGCAGCATCTTCACATCTGGAAGGGCAACATAACCCTGCCCCATGCCGTAAAGATCGCCGCTTTGCTTTTTCCAGCGCGGCACATGATAGGGAAATTCCTGATAGCCGCTTTCCTCAAGCACATGCTCACTGTCAATTTCAATATAAAAACTGGCAAATGGCATGTCTTTGTTGCTGGTCTGCGATTTGCGCGGATCATAGACATTGCGGGGGAAAACAGCGTGCAACACCTTCACAATCTTGTGCGGGTCTTTCTGGTAATCATCGCGTGTTTTCTTGCTCACGCGGTCAATGCCGAAAGTCTCGATAAGCTGCGAAACTGTAACATCATCGCGGCAACGGTAAAGGGTGTTTACCTTCCCGTCTGCGCCTTCTTCAATGTAAATCTGGCTTAGGCTTACTGCCTGAAAGCGGCATGGCACGGCACTGCCGCGTGCGCGCCGCTGGAAAAGCGCAGTTGTGCCAAGCAAGGTTGTTTCAAGATAAACCTCATGCGCGGCGCTGCCAAAGTTGCTGGCCGGGTTGTTGTAAGCTCGGGCCAGCATCATGCGGCCGGCAATGTCAAGCCAGCGCGTTGCTTCATCATCTGGCGTGTCGTCGTCCTCAAGGCCAAGGGTAAACCACTTGATTGCCTCGCCGGTCAACATGCCATGCAAGCCGCCTGAAAGTTCCTCATGCGCCTGCCCGCCACTGTTATCAAGGATAAGTCCGTTGCGGTTTTCGCCCGGGCTGTGCGTCTTGGTAAAGGATCGCGTCGGCATGATATAATCGCAAATGTCCTGCCAAAGCGTTTCATATGGCTGCCGCTTTGTCTTTGCCTGCTCATATCGGTTGATGATCGTTTTAATATCCATGCTGATCACCTTATGCAGTTATGTTTTGGAGTTGAGATGGTGTTTTTCTTTCATTATAAAATCTAATTGCCTCAACATAGCCATTAAGCGCCCTGATACCGTCATAACGGTTGCCAATGTCAAGGCGTGTTAATCCTGTAGGCAATACAACAGTTGTATCCTGCGCGCTCAAGTTTCCGTTTGCGCAGGTCTGGCCATCGTTGCTGGCGTAAGCCATGGCGTGCTTTAGGCGCCCCGATGTGTAGGTGTAAACGTCTGCTTGCATTTCATTCGAGCTGACCTGACGAATTTCACCGCGCGTTATCAGCGTACTGAGCATCATCAGCGCGTGATAGTTCGCAGTAGTCATATCGGTAAGCGAGCAATACCAGTATGACAGTGTGTTGTTGGTCGCAATTTTGTTGAGCTGCGCGAAGAACGTGCCTTGCGTCTGTGTCCACCAGCTTAACGAAGTGGTGTAGCACAGATCGGTGGCGCGCGTGACGTTAGCGTTGGTGGTCGGAATGTAGCTAGTAAGAAAACCACCTAGCTCGGACTGCAAGCCATAGAACAGCAGGGTTTCAGTGCCTGCCATGGTCAAACTGGGCGCGCGGCCTTCGCTGCCGGTCTGCAGGAAAAACAGCGCCACCGGTGCGCCAGACGCGGCGGCGGCGGTGTAAACCATCCAGATGCGATACCAGCCATTTGCCATCGGGATGATGCCAGAGAGTGTGGCACCGCTTGAGCCGGTTATGCTTCCATCACCACTAAGCAAGAAGTTTACATACGCGGTTGATACAGCCGAGCCGACACAAATCTGCACGCGGTTAGAAGTTCCAGCCTTTACGAATGCCGATACGGTGTAAGCCGCTGCTGAATGGGTTTGCGATACCGCGTTCGTCAGGCCGTGCGTGGTCGTGCCTGCGTCGCTTGTCATCTGCACCGCCGAGCCTGCTACATTGTCCGGGCCGGTGTAAATGCCACCTTGGAACGTCGAGCCAATAGTTGAGATTGAGCTGTTTTGCAGGATATTGGTGCGGGCTTCTTCAATTAAAAGCCCATTTTCTGCACTTATCCTTGGCGCACCGCTTGCAAATGAAGTAAGAACACCATTGATTATATCAGTTCCAACAGATGCGCGTGAAAATGTTAATCCAGCCGGAAGTGCTGATTGCTTAAAAAGCAAATCAAGCACAAGTGTTGGATCGTTGGCAGCTAGCATTGCCCTGCATGGGGTGATCGCTGCACCAACAAACATTAGTAACCCCCGACCACACCAGAAGTCGAAGCGGCTCCAGTTGCATTGATGCGCTTGCATCGCATTGGGTGCGGTACACCAGCGGACAAATAAACAGGCACTGCATCGCCGGCCGGTGTGATTACAGTGTAATAACCAGAAGTGGCCACATAAATGCAGCGGTAAACATCTGCAAAATCTGTGCTATCACTTAGCGTTAATGCAACAAGGCGTGAAAGAGGGCCAGTCGGCCCCATGTTCATGTTAGCGTATGGGTCGGCCATGTTTAACCTCCAAGCAGGGTTTTGCCGCGGCTCACTGCAGCGGTTGAAAGCTGGGCGTCACCAACACCAGAAAGAAGCGTTGATGATCGGCCTTGCCGCTTGCGCAGCTTATCCTGAGAATTTGCTGCCTCCTGAATGGCTGCATCCTCTTTCATGGGGGTTGGAGTTACGGGTTGAACGGCAGGCGTCTTGACCTTGCCACCAATAAGGCTTCCCATTAGCTAACCCTCCGCAACCATGCTTTGCCGTTGTTTACCTCTGACTGCACAACCGCTGGCAATACGGTCAAGCTGCCTGCTGCTACGGTCTGCACAACATAGTCACGGCTGTTCAGCGGGCTGCCGCCAATGCGCACTGCATCGCCAACGGCAACGCCGCGATTGACGAAGTTGTTGCCGCTGTCGGTAATGGTGTTGCTGGCAGTAAAAGCAAGGGTGCCAACCACGCTTCCCATCAGTTCACTGTGGTTTTCGCGTGACAGGTTGCCATCTTCGTTTGCTGCTGCGCCTTGGATAATTCGCTGATTGTCGCGCGTGCCGATTGAGCCTGACATGCTGGCTATCTCCTGCCAAAAATATCCCAATCGCTTGCGGCTCTAGTTTGCAACATAACCGACCTACCCGTCAAGCCACTGCCTTGGCGTCCTTCGCCTGACGGCTCAAATTTCATAAAGCCCATGATCAGCGTGCGGAAGCCATCGGCATAATGGCTGCTTTCGTCATGCTTTGGTGTGGGAGCCAGCACCCTTTCCTTTTCCTTCCACTCGCTGCGGTAAAGCCTGAGCATTTCCAACGCACTGCCAAGATTTACGCTATCAAACCAGCACCGGGCCATATACTGCCGCACCTTGTTGATGTCCTTGATCACGTTTTTTGTGCGCGGCACTACGCAAACCCGGCCAATCCTGTTGCCTTCAATGGCACTGGCAACTGTTCCGTCTGCAAGCAGATATTCGTTTTCGCCATCGTGCGGCAAGTAGTGTTCGCCATAGGCATAACCCTGCGATTTCAGCCAACCGATGTAATGCTGAATGCTTTGGCCGCGGTTGGCATAGCAGTTGATAATGCGCGTTTGACCTTGCACGCGCTGGGCGCACCAGATGGTTGTGTGATCGTTCCGGCCCAAATCCCAACCCGTATAAACCAGATAATTTGGATCATATGGCATTGGCTTAATGCGGCCTGTAACCTCTGCATCAACCAGCGTTTTGCCATAATAGGCGCCAATTACTGCAGCGTTAAAATCACATTCAAACTCTTGGGCATAATCTTCCTCTGTAACCTCGGGGTCTGCCTTGATCTCGGCAATTTCCTGCGGCGATAAAATACCGCTTTCGCTGGCGCGCAGCATTTTCCTAAACCAAGCCGGATTGTTGCGGGTGCCTTCCCACATTTTCCAGAAACTGTTTTTGCCGGCTGGCGTGCCGCTCAATAAGCCCCAACCTCGACGATCAGCAAGCATTGGCCTGATAACGCGCGACCAAACACCGGGTGCCCAAAGCTGGTATTCGTCGCCAAAGGCGCCATCAAGATATTTACCACGGATGCTGTCGGCGTTGTCGGCTCCGAAAAGGCCAATCTTGGCGTCATTTTTCAGCTTAACCCAAAGCTCACTTTCGTTTTTGTCGGTGATCAGGTCTTTGCCATAAAACTTGAAATAATCCCAAGCAACCTCTTTGGCCTGTTTCAGATAGGCGTTAACGTAGGCAAAGCGCGGCTCTGGAAGGGTGCAGCAAATCGCCCGGGCCAGCATGTCATTAACACCGCTCACTGTCTTGCCGCTGCGGCGGTGGGCCACAATGATTGCCCACCGGGCTGTGCGTGTGTGAAGATCAATCCATTGCTGGCGCGGGCCATAGGGTATGACGATTTCCCCAAATTCTGGCGTGTTTAACTTCATGCTTCCCCCGAGTGTTGCAGTGAAAGCATAGCCCAAAAGTTAAAGGCCAGAAAGTGGGTTACACCTTCTGGCCAGTTCTGGCGGTTAGCTATCTGCCGAGGCACGCCGCCAGTCGTGTTGTTCCTCTCCGGGTATTACTCGCCTTGGTAGGCTGAAAACATGGTCTGGTAAACGCCGCGCGGGTGCGGTGTCAAACCTTCGCGGATGCAGCGGGCAATAAACTCGCGGCCGTCATCAATCATTTTGGCGGTCGGTTCCCAAGGCATGGTTTTGGGTTCGGGGTCTTTCACCTCAACAGGCTGCTCTGCGGCTGGTGCAGGCTCTGGCGCTGGATCAGCGGCGGGTGCCGGATCAACCGGGGTTTCAGGTGCAAAGTCCGGGGCAGGATCAACTGTTGCGTTTTCTGCAACGGTTGCCTCTGTGGCCTGCGTGTTCACTTCGCTGGGGGTCGGTGCTTCGGTTTCAGTGCTGGTCGTATCGGTCATTTTGCGTTCCTCTCGGCTTGGGTAATGCACCACACGCGCAAACCAACAGGCGTGCTGCGGTAGCAGAATGATGCACCTTTGGCGTTCTTGCAATAGCCATTGATGCTGTTGATTATGTCGGTGACGGTAACATAACCCCAAGCGATCTGCAGGCTTTCGTCTGGCTGCATCAGTCGCCAAGGCCAACGGTTTCTTGTCTTGGCCCTGCCACCTCTGGCTGCCTCTGGCGGTCGTTTTACATGCCTGCTTTGTGGCACGATAGGCACGCCAGTTACCGCCTGCAGCGTCCAGTCCTTGCCGCCAATGTGGCAACGTAATCGCCTCATGCTGCCCCTCCCGGTAAGATCATAGGCATGTCTGGTGACAGGTCTTTCCATATTTCAGAAAGCAACTGGCCATAAGCGTTGAGAAAAACCCACACGGCTGCTTCATCAGGAAAACCCTTTATGCTGACGTTGGCAATGTGGTTTCCGGCTTCGTCGCGTGTATGCTCAAACTTGACGCGGTATTTAATACCGGCCTTTGCGTCTGCATACTCTCGCACTGCAACCTGCCGCTCTGCATTGTGTGTGGTCATTTTTACCCCCAAATAATCCAAGCTATTAAGCACCAAAAAGGAATTGATAGAGCAATCCCATTCACAATTCCCTTTGCTGGCGCAAGCGGGTCATCCTCCATCATACCCCCCTTATCAAAGCAAACAAAACATAGAATGCGGCCCAACCAATTACCATGCCAACGGCATATGCTGCATATTGAATGGCCTTTTTCATGGCTTATTCCTTCTTCTGATCGGTTGATCCAAAGCCGCCAGTGCCGCGCTCTGTTTCGCCAAGTTCGTCTGTCTCGACAAAATCAACGTAGCTGACTGGCACAAGCATGCCCTGCGCAATACGGTCGCCGGCATGCACCTGCATGCTGCTGCCGTCACGATCACACACAAGGCCAATCTGCACCTCGCCGCGGTAATCGCTATCAATCACACCAACGCAATTGACAAGGCGCACGCCCTTCTTGAAGCCATGGCCACTGCGGCTGAAAATAAGCATTGTCCAGCCTTCGGGGATCGCAAAGGAAAGCCCGGTTGGAATATGCGCGCCATGGCCGTCAACGCCCATATCAGCGATGGCGAAGAAGTCAAAGCAGGCGCTGCCGTCTGTGGCATATTCTGGCATGCGTGCATCTTCGCGCAGTTTCTTCACCAGCACCTGCGGCAATTCTGGCAGGTTTTGATCAATGTGTGAAAGCAGGCTTTCCAGATCAGCAACGCGCTTTTCCAGATCGGCTACTGTGTTTTCTTCGCTCATGTTCTTGCTCCTTAATCGCTTCCGCGTGTTTCAAAAAAGCCCTTCAATTGTGGATAATCCAACATGGCTTTGCGGGCAAAATAAGCCTTGTGGTTGTTGTTCAGCTTAAAGTCCACTTCCGTTGTCTCAATGGCGATTTCCCAGCGGATACGCTCAAAGATAGCTGCGGCCGCAAACTTTCTGTAGCCTTTTGCCAACGCCTGCAGTGAAAACCTTATAAACAGCGCATAGACGCGCGGGTTTTCCTGATCGAACAGCGCCGCTGCCTTGGCAATGTCAGTGCCAAAGTAACCGCCTGCAGGTGCTGGCCGGTATGTGAAAAGGTCAGGCGCTGCGGTCTGCATCTGCAATGGCCTTTTCAATTGGCGTCATGCCAATGGCGTTCATGTATGTGTCCATCAGCACTTCTTCTTTCGCTCGATCAGCGGCGCTTTTCTTGCGCAGAGCAATGATTTTGCGGATCACCTTGGTGTTAAAGCCCTGATTTTTGGCATCCTTGAAAATCTCGCTTATGTCCTGCCCAAGCTCCTTGCGCTGCTGCTCAAGGTTTTCCACTCGGTCAATAATGGATTTAAGCGAGTTCCCGCCAACGGTATTTCTGCCAACGGTGTTCATTATTCACCTGCCGGCTGCTCGTCAGGCTTTACAGGGTCGCCGCCAATCATGTCGGAAATTCCTTTCATTGTGGCGTCCAGCACTTCCAATTCAGCGCGCAGCTTTACGGCCTTTGCCTGTTTTGCAAACCACTCGCTGCGCAGTGATTTCTTGGCACGTTCTGAAAGATTAACCTGCATTCTTAAACTCCTTGATGATGTTCCCGCTTTGAACAATTAAGGGCGGGTGCTGCGGGTTAATAGCAACCACCTTTCCGCGGTTCTCTACCAAGCGCCACGGTGTTTTTGTTTGTGGCAAATCAATGCCAATGCGCACTGCCTGCATCATTGCGCACCTTCCTTTCCATATTCTTTGATCAGCGCAACAATTCGCTCTGCCGTCACCCATGCGTTAGGGCATATCTGGTTAAGGCTGCTGCGGCGTTCCTCGTCATGCTGGATTTTAAAGGCAACCTTGTCTGGAGCCTGTTCAAGAGCATCGTCATATGCCTTGCGGCCTTCAAAGCCAACATATGCGCAGCTTGCAAAAGCGTCTGCAGTAACCTGCCTAATTAGTGCATCATCAGGTTCAGCAAACCCGGCTTCTGAAAGCACTGTTTCCAGCTTTTTGGTTTTAAACATGGTTAAACCACCAGTGATGCTTTTATCTTGGTTGTGGTAGCCATAGGCGCCACTGCCAAGAATGCCGGCAACGCACTCTGCTGTTACTGCGTCGGGCGCGTAAAACGTCACGCAATCGCTTGGGTTGATCAGTTCAAAAAGGATAAGGTCGGCCATCATGCACCAACCTTTCCGCGCTGCTTGGCAACGGCATCAGCCCACTTGCGCGCCCAATCCTTGCCGCTCTTTCCAAGGCTGATAATGCCGGCGCTGTTTTCGCCAAGGTAGGCATCAATTGCAGCGGCATCGGCGCAGGCTGTCAGGCCAACTTCCAACTCGTCAAAAAGCATTGCTGCTTTATCAGGGTTTTCGTTTTCCTGCTGCTTGTCGCTCATGCCTCCTTCGTCGGCCTTGATCTCAAAGTGATCTGCAGGCGTTGCATATCCATCCTTGATGCTGTTGGCAATCTTGCCCAAATTGGCAAAGACTGCTGGCGGCATGGTTGCATCTACATTGCGGCCGATCTTTTGCTTGATCGCGTCCTTGCTGACGCCCATGGCCTCAAATGTATCAAGCATTTTCTGAATGCGCTCTGGTGTAATATCAACCTTGGTGGCAAGCGTTTTTTCGCATTGCTCAACCGCGGCCTCTATCACGTCGCCGGGGATCAAGCCCAAGATGCAGTTTCGCATGCGGCGCGCACCTTGGTTGGCAACCATTTCGTAAATCTCGCGCGGGTCGGTTATGTTTTTAATCCGGCCATCTTTCAGCTTGATTGAATGGTTTACCTGAAAAACCTTTGTCTGCCGGGTGTTGCTTTGAACATCCCATGCAAAGGCTTCAACCGTGCTGACGCCTTGGCGCTGGTCAAGCTCACGGATACCAAATTGCAGGTTTCCCCATGCTTGGGCAATTGCCTCTGCCAAGCGTATGCTTGCGCCAGTGACTTCCTGATTGCCCTTTTTGTAGCTGTAAACTGATTTTTCAGCCAGCGTTGGGCGGCAACATGCCATCAGGATATTGTTTGTTGCCTCTGCCTGATCACGCGGGAATTGTTTAGCCAGCATGATCGCGGCTTTTGTTTCGGCAACAGCGCGTTCCTGCTCCTGCCGCTGCACTGCGTTTGTGTTTTCGGCCTCTGCCTTGTCAACCTGCTGGCTGGAAAATGGGCTGGCCACTGTCATTTCATTGCTCATTGCGAATACTCCTTAGCGAACAACAACTTTTTCGTCTTGCCAGATTTTTGCGCCGGCAAGTTCGCGCCCGCCAGCCTGCACATAAGCGCGCAAGGCTTGCATGATAGCATCATCAGTGACAAAGCGGCCAAGCGTTTGCCAATCCAGTTTGCTGCGGTCGTCAATCTCAACAACCCACTGTTTGCGCGCGCTGGTGCTGCCAAGGTCACTGCGCACCTTGCCAAGCTGCTTGTCGTTTGCGGCTTTGGCTTCAAGGCGCGTGGCTGTAGCTTCAACCTTTTGGGCTTCTGCCATTGTCTCATTGGCCATGTCTGTCAGGCCGGCGCGCTCAAGCTGTGCTGCTTCCTGCGCTTTGCGCTCGGCTTCTTCCTGTGCCTTTTTAGCGGCCTCAAGCGCGGCCTTGCGCTCGGCTTCACGCTTGGCCTGCACATAGGCAGTCAGGCGCTTTTCAATGTCCTTGACTGCCAGCGTTGCCGGTTCAGTGATCTTGGCAAAGAAAGCATCAACAGCGCGGCCGGCGTTAAGGTGCGGCTCTTTTTCTTTGGTGCGGCTGTTCTCTGCAGACTTGGCCAGTTCCTTCAACATCTTGGTCAGGCTGGTGCATTTTTCTGCCTGCTCGTCGTCGGCAATCGTTGCCGGCGCGCGCTGTGAAGATGCCAGCAATTCCTGCAGTCTGTTCTGAAGGTTTGTGTAATCACCTGCCACTGGTGGCGGGTTATTGTGTCCAATCATATTCATGTTTTTCCTCGCTTGCTTGCGTTTACATGCTACATTTTTAAACCTTATTTGCTACCTCGTCAACAGGTTAAAAAGATGGTGCTGGGTGTGTCATGGGATCAACAGAAACAATGCCGCCATTGCGTTCATCGTTAATGCGCTGCTGCACTAGGCGGTCATATTCATCTGCCGTTAATACGCGGCCAGCCATGCCGTGCGGGTATTTCATGGCCAGTTCTCTCCATGTGCCACAACGCTGTGTAATCCGGCCATTGATATACATGCGCCAGCGATCTTTATCGCTAAAGCTCCTATGCTGGTCATGGTGGATTTTAACAGCACTCTCAGGCATGTTTTTTGCTGGCTTCATGGCATAGTAACCTGCGGCCGGCGCGCGGTTATAATCTGGCTCAATGATCCAAATGTTTTCGTGTCTCATAGTGTGATCCTCGCTTGCATGAGATTATCACAGTTTCTTTTGAAACTGGAAAACATTGGCGCCGGCTGCTTCCTTCTTATAAAAGCGGCTGTCCACTCGGTAAAAGCTGAAATTGTCGCGGCCGATCACAACGCCAATTTCCATGTTGTTGCCGTTGTTGTCGCGCTTGTCATCAATGGCCGTGCAGATGGCAACCTGATTTCCTTGTGGGAATTTGTAATTGCTCTTGCCGGCTTCGTTTCGCACAACACGGTCGCCAACCTTAAAATCAGGCTTGGCTTCAATAAACTGCTGCAGCGCAGCAACAGCTTCGTCTTTATTTTCGTATTGCTCTCCAGCCATTTCTTTCATGGCCTGCTGGGCAATCATGCGCATAAATCCATCCATATCCATCATCATTTTAAGCCTCCTGTCCGTTGGTTTCTTCCATTGGGCCAATGCCGCAACCGGGGTTGCCGCAAATGCAGATCATGCCACCACGCCGCTGCTTTGGCTTGCGGCCGGCTTTGGCTTCCTTTTCGTTTTCATCTTGGTGCTGCTTCGCAAGCAAATCAATGTCGCCAAGGGCATTGTCAAGCTTGTCCAGCACGCTGCCAACGCTGGGCAACTTTAAGCCAAGCGAAAATTCGCCGCATTCTTCATCGGTCTTGAGGTCTTTAAAGCGTGTGGTCATTTTTCAACTCCATCAAAATCATGTTGCAATCCGTTGTTCTGGTGGTGGATACGGGCCACGGCAAGCAGCACGTCATCTGGCGTGATGCCTGTGGGTTTCCAATGATCAGAAACTGCCTTTAGCACCTTCTTGCCATCGGCTGTAACGTCTGGCTCTGCTTGGCCAGCCTTGTCTTTGCGCGCCTCAATATCCCGGCGCATGGCATTGGCAACTGCAAGGTCAACGCATGCTGCCAGCATGGCGCCATTCACAATGTCGCGCAGGTATTTGTCGCCCTGCAGGGTGCGTGCATCTGCATAGATTTCGTGGGCCATGCCTGCGGCTAGGTTCTGCAGTTCCCAACCTTCGGCAATCGGATAGCGCGCCATGTTCATGGCAATAATGTCGGTTGCGTTCTTCAAGCTCGGGCGCTTGACGCTTACCTTGCGATCAATGCGGCCCTCACGCACAATTGCCGGGTCGAGAATGTCCGGCCGGTTTGTGGCAAGGATCACAATGGCGCTGCTGCTTTCCAACCCGTCCATTTCGGTCAGGAATGATGGCACAATGGTGTTGCTCATTGAAAAGCCCATGCCGCCACGCTTTGCAAGAATGGCCTCGGCCTCGTCAATGAAGATAATGGCAGGATAACCATGCTCCTTTGCGTGCCGGCGCGCGTCCATGAAAATTTCACGCACGGTTTCTTCGCTGGCGCCAACATAGCTGTTGAGGATTTCAGGGGCTTTGACATACAAAAACCCTGTGCGCGCACTTGCTGCGCCGTAAATCTCTGCCAATGCTGTTGCCGCTGCTTTGCCAAGCATGGTTTTACCGCAACCGGGCGGGCCTGATAACAGTATGCCTTTAACCGGGCGCTTTTTATAAAATGCAAAAAGCTCCTTTTCACGGTGCGGCATTTCAATGGCTTCGATCATGTCCTGCTTGGCTTCTTCCAGCCCGCCAATGTCTGACCATTTGACATTGGGAATTTCGGCCGGCGCAAACTGTCCAGCCTCAAGCGGCGGGTAGCCTGTATTCTCAACAATCTGCAGTGTCTTTGGGTGCAGCATAACCACATGGCCAACCTTCAAATCATTGCTGGCCTGTATGCGCAATTCTTGTTCGCCTTTTTTCACAAATGTATATTTTCCGCACTTGCTTATCCGGTTGATCGTGTGGGCAATAAGCGGCTCTTTGGCGATCTGCTCCAACACCTCTTGCTGTTCTTTGATGGTGTCGCGTGCATCTTCAAGCTGGGCGCGCAGCGTCATTACCTGATACTCACGATCAGAATTTTTAATGCTGTCAGCAATCTGCATATACCCACCACCGCCGCCACCGCCAGCACCAATGGCAATATTGACCATCTGGCGCATTGCGGCTTCAAGGTCAGGCATTTTAATATCTGCAGGCATTTTGAATTTCTCCCGTAAGTTTCTCAAGATTGTGTCATCATCTGATTTTACACCGCGCAAATATTCATATTCGCGCTTAAACTCTGTAAAGACATAAGGACTGGTATTTTTAAGCTGATAAACAAGGTTAAGCTGGCGCTCTGTAAGCCCTGTTCGATCAGGGCGAACATAATCACCGGGCGGCATTTTGCTATACTCGCGCACCCAGTCTGGCCGGCCAAATCCATTGCGATCAAGCAGGTTGATGGCTTCGCCCAAAGACATGCGGCCGCGCTCAACCTGATCCTTTATATCGCGCAACATGCGCAAGTTTGGCGCTCTGTTCATTTGCAGTTTCCTACCTTCTGGATTGGTTATGCCAAGATCAAGGCCAGAATTATAATTGCTGCTGGCGTGATGCCATAAACAACCTGCTGCCACCATGGCATGCCGTCGAAAAAGCTAGGCCCGTCAAGCGGAACGCTTTGATCCATCGCCGCAAGCCATATGACAATGCGGCTGCGCACCACTGGCGACGGCTGCACGATCAGCGCGCGGCGCTCTGGAATGGTCAGGCCATCATCACTGCGCGGCAGGCGCTTCATGGGCCAGCCTGTCGGGCTGCTGCGCCCTTCGGCAAGGCGCTGCTCACGCTCTGCCCATGTTTCTACCGGCTGCATGTTGCTCACTACTTCAAGAGCGGCGCTCATGGCTCTGGTAACTTCGCGGGCTGCGTTTAACACAATGACATGGTTTTCTTTGGTCATGATTTTTTGATCCTCCATTTGCTTGCGTGAGTGAATAAATCATAAATAATATAGCTTGTAAAGGTAGCAAATTGGCGTATGCTCCAAAAAAGCAAACGAGGGATAAAAATGCCATCATATACAAATGTGACCAATAAACTTTCCCGCCAGTTGACGGATAAGCACAAGGGCAGGCTCCGCATTTTCATTCTGGATCAGATAGACAAGTTTGCGCAGGTAACTGGCTGGGCGCGCTCCACAATAGGCATGTATCTGCTGGGCAATTCGCGCCTGTATCAAAGCATTATCAAAGGCACTTTATCGCTGCGCAATGCAGACATTTTGCTTGCGCGCATGCAAGAGGCAATCGAATACCACCAAAAGAATGGGAAATGGCCAGATGCGAAATCGTGAGCTACCGCACCACAAGACAATCAAACAGCTTTTGGAGATCATGCAAAATCAGGGGCAACTGGTTTTCTGGCACACTCCAAACGGCGAAAAGCGCGACAAGGAAACGGCCAAGAAACTTGCGGCCATGGGCGTGCGCGCCGGCGTGTGGGATTTTATCATCATGTCACGCAAGCTGGCCGGCACTGTGCTTTTTGCAGAGGTTAAAAGCACTGATAACGATTTGTCAAAATCACAAAAAGAGTTTAGGCGCGACGTTGTAGCGCAACAGCAAAGCCTGTGGCTCATGTGGTTTTCTGTTGATGACGCGGCCGTTGATCTGGCCGAATTGGGCTTTGATGTTCCAAAGGTGATTTGACAATGTGGCACACTTCAAGCATTTTGGTTGCAAGCCGGCGCGGTGGTGGTTATGTCCAAGGCGCAATCCTAAAAGCCCCCCGCGATCCTCGCTTGCAGCGCCGGCCCATTATCTCACAATTCCAACCTCTTGCAAGCGAGGCATAAAATGGCAGAATATCCTGCGTTACCGCTTTTTACTGACGCTTTTATAAGCGACACAACACACCTGACTGCAGCACAAACAGGGGCATATATCATGCTTTTGTTTCATGCGTGGCGGTCGCGTGATTGTGCATTGCCGGATGATGACAGGATTTTAGCAAGAATGGCCAGAATGGATGGCCGCGCTTGGGCATCTCAAAAAGGGGTGGTCATGTCTTTTTGGGATAAAGTTGATGTGGATGGCGTGCAAAAATGGGTGCAGCGTCGCCTGCTTGACGAGCGCAAATTTGTTGATCTCCGAAGCCGCAAAAATGCAGAGGCAGGCAAAGCTAGTGCGTTGAAAAGATTAAATAGACGTTCAACGACCGTTGCAACGAAACGTCAACCAAAAACCAACGAACCCACACCCACACCCATAGATAATATCCCCCCTTTAATTCCCCCCACCACTCAAAAAGGAGTAAAAAACCATGAGCCAAAACTTAGCCCAGCCCGTGCTGCCGCCCGCCGTGGCCTTGAAGCCGTCAACCGCAAATTCGGGTTTGACGCTGGCGAATGATCCGGCCGGCATGGCATCACTCGCTGATATGCTGGCCATGTGTTACGAAACGCTGAATGTTTACGGCAAAAAGCCTGAGCAGATCGAAACCGCTGTTAAGCTGTTCAGCATCGTGCTTGCTGAAAACTGCATTGGCGACGTGCGCAAAGCCTTTGTTGCCTACCTGCGCAACCACCGCGACATGCCCACGCCTTCTGACATAATCGGCTACATTCGCCGGGAAGGTCGCCCGCCGTTTGATCGCTCGATTTACATTGCCCTGTGCGAAAAGCGGAAACACACCGCTTGGAGTGAGGGCAATCAGCCATGGCAGAAGGGCGACGGCCTGACCGACGCGGAAAGTCGCTATATCGCTGATTACGAGCGTTTTGAGGTAATTTAATTACAAAATGCAAAAACCAAAGAAAGAAGGCCAAGGAAGCGTTTTTGATGCGTCAGGCTACACACCCACCACCAACCACCATTCCACCTATCAGGCGGGCTTCCTTGATGACTTGGCGGGCATCCTTAATGGCTTACTTATCCCAAAAAACAAAAACGCCGGGGATTACCCAGCGTCATTGTTCCACATGAAACATTTTTGCAACTGTTAACTTTTGGCAAGGCCGCTTGTTTGCTTAAAAGTTTCCCTAGCCCATAGCTTCACGCGGTGCCTGATTACCCTTTCCACAAGGTCGCATATGTCGCTGGCGATCAAGTCGGTTACGGCGTCAATAAGCTGATCCTCATTCATGGCCTTAATGGCTTCCAGCTTCTTCTGTTTCAGATCCATCATTTCACCTTCCCTTGCCGTCGCACTGCGGGCAAAGCTCGGTAAGCTCAACGTCATATTCTGGATCGTCGCCATTGTCAGGATGGTTGGCGGCGTAATATGGGCCACCTTCAACAGAAACATAGCAGGCCGCGCGCCACACTTTCTGCGGGTTCTGAATGTCGCCATATTTGTCTTTGCTGGTTAGCCAGATGTTAGTGGGCTTCTCAACCTCGCCATGCTTTTCGCATAGCTCAATCAGAAAATCCTGCGCTGTTTCCAGCGTGTCGGCTTCATGCTCATAGTCGGGGATATAATAGATCATGGCATAGATCCTTCATCAAGAATGGTTTGGATATTCTGCGCCAGCTTCAATGCCGGCGCCGTGAATGGGTGCTTGCGCTCCATTCCCTCAATCAGGTGGATCAGGTGCTTGACCAGATCGCGGCCGGCGTCAACGCGCTGCTCGTAGGTCATTGTGTCGTCGTTCATTCTGCACCAGACAGCTTTAGGGCGTTAAGGGCAATTTCTGCCATGTATTGTGCGCGGCTATTTTCGCTCATGCGGCCAGCCTCATGCACTGCTTTAAGCGCCTCAACCAGCGCGTCATTGGCTTCAATTCCTTTTTTCGCTGCGTCGATTATTTCTTGGCGGGTTTTTTGCATAGTGTAATTCTTCAACCCGCTGCCTGCTGCTTTCAAAATGTTGTCTGCTAATTGCTCGGCGTTGGTCATGTTATAACCCCCTTGCTGCAAGGTTTTGATTAACCTGTGTTTCAATCCAGTAATATCCAAACTTGCGTTGATAGTCCTGCATTTTGGCTTCGTCCTTATCAACACCATACAGCTTGGCAACTGCGGCTTTTTCTGCTTCGCGTATCTCTTGAGAGATATGGCGCTCCACAAAAATAAACCTAGTTCCAAAATGAACAAGCGTTGCATCAGGTGTTGGTGCCTCACACTTGCGGGCTGGCACGCTGCCCATGCTGCCTTCGGTTCCGCTAGATGCAGCAAACTCTGCTGATCCATCTGGCATAAGCCAGCTATCTTTGTAATAGCCCATGTCAATCATGCCATCAAAACCCTCACCCTCAAAACCATCAACCACGCTTTCAACATCTGATTTGGTCGGGCCGTTTTCATATCTGATATTGATTGATCTTGTGGTGTCAGTTTTGACTGAGAATTTTACGCCCGGAAACTTCGCTTTTAGCTGCTTGCGGATTAGCTGGGCTGCTTCTTTTGCTGGGATATATTGAGTTGTCATGTCGATCCTCTCTTTCTTGCATCTTCATCTTGCTACCTTTTAAGGTTGGTGTCAAGCGCCTTTGTCAAGTTTTTTTTTGCGTGTATAATGAAAACCAATTGCGAGGGGTTTAAATGACTGATCAGCCGGGTGATGACGAAAAGCAGGCCGATATTATGGCCGCACTAAATGCGCAGGAAATGCAGCAAGCGTTGCGCAAGCTGTCGCCATTTGAAAACCCGGCCGCATGGCGCAAAACATTCACTGCGCTGGCCGCTGAACAGGCGCCGCTGGCGCTGGCTTCCTGCATCGAGCTTTTGCAATCACGCGATCCAATGGCCAGAATTATGGCAGCGCGCATGATCCTTGAATATGGGATGGGCAAGCCTGTGTCTGCTGATAAGCATGATGCGGTTAACCACAAGGTCATTGACGCCCGGGGCGCGCAAACTGTGCGCTGGTCAACGCCGGAAGAAGCAACAGACGCTGCGCTATCGCGCGCGGCAGACGATGCACCAATTTCCCTGCAGCCGCTTGTGGCGCCAGCCGCTCCTATCATGTCGCCAGATGCAAAGCCAGCGCCGGCCGTGGTCGATCAGCCCGACGATCTGCCCGATGATGACGGCACGATTGAGCAACCGGGCGCACTGGCGCCATTGCCCATTGTCGATGTGGCAAAAATGTTTGGTGAGGAACGGGGAATTGCAACGGATGCTGCGGCGCCTGAAAAAGATCAGGATTAACGCCCGGTGCCGCCTTAACCCTTCGCAGCCGCTTCGCTTCGGCCCCCCGCGGGTGTCGCATTCAGGACGGCTTGCACCAGCCGGGCGGCTGGTGTCGGGTCAGCGGGGTTTCGTGTTTAATGATGCCTGTTATTTGTGCGGCTGGCAATTGGGCTTGGGCATTGGCACGCCTGCACATGCCCGGGCCTGATCGCGCATGACTTTGTAATCCTGCATCAGCCGCATAAGCGTTGGCGTTTGGCCGGCTTCAAGCTCCGTGGCTGCTTCGGCTTGCACTTCGCAAGAATACGCCACAACATCAGGGCAAGTGACGGCCTCAAAACGTGCCGGCGCGCAGGCTGTCAACAAGCTGGCTAGGCTCAGGCCGATGATTGCGGATTTCATTTTTCTGCCTCACGATCTCAACAACCTTGGTGACTGTTTCCACCTTCACCTGTGCGGCTGTATCAACGCGGCCTTTGTAATAGCCAGCGGCAAAGCAACCAGCAAAGCCAATGATGGTTGCCACAAACAGCGCCAGCTTTACCTTTGCCGCAAAGTCCATTACTTCGCAGCGGTAGGCGCAGTTTCAGGCGCAACATGACCATTCAGCACCTGCTGGCAGTAGGTAACGGCCGCGTCTTTATCGCTCACGATCTTAACCGTGTCCGAGGTCGAAGCACCGCCCAAATAAGCCAGCACGCCAAGAACAGCCACAACAGCCAGCTTGCCAAACTTAACAGCCAAAGCCTTGATTTTTTCCATGGTTCACACTCCCTGTTCAACTGGTCAGGCTTCATTATGCGATAAATCGCCACCGCGCGCCAGCCTGATTGGGCGCACGTTATTTGGTTGGGCCACCTTCCAAAGCGTCCGGCGCGTAGCTGTCAAGCGATCCTTGACAAGTCGAGTGATGCACACGCGGTCTGATTGGTTGCCGCCAAGCACATGGAAAGCCTCGTCATCCTCGCCAACGTACAGGCCGACATGCCCGCCGCCCTTGCGCGTGAAGACCAGAATATCCCCAAGCATAGGCTTGGCAACCGGCGTTCCGTAATTCACCCATGACAGGGCGCGAACAGGGATTGCCGGAAGATCAAGGCCAGCACGCTGGGCGCATACCGCCATAAACAGGCCGCACCATGCAACAGCGTCGTCCTTGTATTGAATGCCAAGGCGCTTTGCTCCAACCTCAACAGCCCATTGCAGGATTGCTGGGGTGCTGGCTGGGCCGGGTGTCTCTGCTGTTCCGTAAAGTTTAAGTGCCTCGCGCAGTATTCGCGGGCCTGTCTCGTTTGCAAGCCAGCTATATTGCGCCGGCAGGATCATTTAAGCCCCATCAGGTGCAGCACCTTTTCGGCTGTCAGGGCGCCACCTGCGCCGCCGCCAAGTGACAGAATGCCAAGCCACATGCGGCCTTTGGAAATTTGTTCTTTCATCGGCTCAATGTGCTTTTCCATCATTTCATCAAACCGCCGCTCTGTCGCGGCCTTGTGATCGTTCAGCCCGCTTTCAACTCTGCCCATGGCTGCGGCCATATTCTGTGTGCGCTCGTCAATTCGGGCGACGCTTTGGGCAATGGTTGTTAAGTCTGACATTTTAGGATCACCCATTTATTACCCCTTTATTGTTATCAGCAACGCGCCAAACAACAAGCCCTGCAATGGTTCTGCAATGCGCAGCATATCGTTAATGTATCCGGCCTGCTGCGCCTTCCTTGAAAGAAAGTTAGCACAAAGGCATCCAGCCGAGAATATGAGCAATGCGAAAAAGTTGCAGTGCGTGGTCATAATCAGCGCGCCGCGTGCAAAGCAGATTGAAAACCATGGGCCGGCATCTTTTGCCGGTTCTGCGATCTGGTAAACTTTGCTGTGGCTTATCATCATGCCGGCAAATGCACCTGCCGCCATAATGCAAGCATCTGTCCAGCTAAAGGCCAGCAATTTTGCCGCAATCAGCACTGCTGCAGTCCATGCCAACCTGCCGCCCAATGTTCCCAATATCCCGCTGCCGCGCAGTCTGTAGGCCGCGCCAAGCAACGGGATAATCAGGAAGCCTTCGGGGTTAGGCATATTCGTAAACAATCACAACGCCTGTGCCGCCATTGCCGCCTGCGCCTGCTGCTGCGTTTGCCCCACGCCCGCCACCGCCGCCGCCTGCGCTGCCAGCACCCGGCGATGAGAAGCCGACACAGCCGCCCGCCCCGCCGCCGCCATAGGGGCTTGCACCGCCGCA
>Ga0255214_1000034_pt1 | contig 38671 bp, 35 predicted proteins | sample Miss_Law_RepB_8d_FD_189951 | JGI IMG/M metagenome (GOLD analysis project Ga0255214, IMG submission 189951) | Freshwater microbial communities from Mississippi River, Louisiana, United States - Miss_Law_RepB_8d | ecosystem: Environmental > Aquatic > Freshwater > River | place: USA: Louisiana... | reverse complement strand
GGTAAATTGATATTTAATGAACTTAAAAAAGTTAAAACAGGTGAAAGTGTTCAAATTATTGAAGAAGGAAAGAAAATTTGGGAAATAACAAAAATTTATAAAGCTGACACTTTTGAAGATAATTCCAGTTCAATTTCATATGAAATTAGTGTTTATCAAGAATCTATTAATCAATATATTTCTGAATATTTAGTTAATTATGATTATTTCGACAGATTAATGAATGCTTATGGTTTTAAAGTTATTAGCAAAGAAGAAGCTAATGAAATGGGATTACCTGAAGGAACTGGTCTATTCAGTGAATTATTTATTAATATGTTAGATGAAATTAAGCGAAATAAATTTAAGGAAACATTATTTGGAAGCGCTCCTAATATGACCACAGCAGAAAAGAAAATTTCATTCCTTAATAGATTCTTTATTTACAAAAAAGTAAGAGAAGTTAATATTGATAAACTTCATCTTGAATTAGGAGAATATGATGAAGCGAATTTATTAAGGGAAAAAGAAGAAACTAATAAAGCAGTAGTTATTGCCAAAGAAGAAGAAGTTAAATTAAGACCTAAAGTTAGAAAACTATCAAAAAAAATATTACTAGTTAATGCTACTGAAGCTGTAGATGAACCTACTAAAGCCGTTGAAGAATCTATCGAAAGGGTAGATAAAAATAAAACTAAAACTGCTAAGAAAAAAACATCTACTAAAGCAAAAAAATTAATTATTGAAAATAGTGACGATGATGTTTAACTATAATTTAAGTAACATACTTAAATATTTTTTATAATATATTATAAGACCTAATGAGTTATTATATATTACCAAAAATTATACATAATATTAATGTTAATCCAAAGTGTTCAAACGAAATATGTAGTGTTTATATATCTTATTCTTTAGTTAATTATTATTCTTTGCTTAAACAACAAATTATTGATATGTTTACAAATGAATATGACTTATCAGATAATTATTTTGATTGTGCTTGTAAACTTATTAATCCTTATGAATTTATTTTTTCTAAGGTGCCCGGTTCTAAATTTTCAGTTAGTAAATTAAAACCTAAAAGTAGTTTTTTTTATGATTTAATTGAAATGTCTAGTAATCTTAATATTTTTGATTCATTTAAAATTACACATCCAATGAATTTTTTACATGTAACAAATAATTATAATGATTCTATTGAATGTTTTGAAATGTTTAGAGATAATTATCCTGATGAACATTTATATTTTGAAAATTTTAATTTAGATGATAACACGATTAATGAAATAAAATTCGATTTTTTATTTTATGAAACTACACCATCTGATAATTTTATTTCATTGATACATTCAATTATTATTATACTAAGAAATCAAAAAAATAATGGTACTTCAATTATTAAGGTTAGTGATATGTATCATAAACCAGTTATTGATATTTTATATTTATTATCTTCTCTGTATGAAAAAGTTTATATTTGTAAACCTAATACTAATAATATAGTTACATTTGATAGATATATTGTATGTAAGAATTTTTTATATCACGAAGAATCTAATAATTATTTGAAACTTAATTATTTAAAATTAAAAATCTTTCTTAAAAAAATTCAAGATAACAATGTTGTTTCAATATTAGATTTCCATATACCATGTTTTTATAAAAATAAGATAGATGACCTTAATATTATTATTGGTCAACAACAACTAGAAGCATTAGACCAAATTATTAGTATATATAAAAATAAAAATAAAATTGATAAAATTGAAAGTATAAAAAAACACAATATTCAAAAATCTGTTTCTTGGTGTGAAAAATATAAAATACCATGTAATAAATTTGCTGAAAAGATCAATATATTTTTGCCAATAATTAATGAAACTACGCAAACCTAAAATTATACTATTCATAACTTGTGAAATGTGCAAAGGCGTATATTCAGAATAACGGGTTGTTCTGAATAATGTTCCAGGAAATTTAACTATATGGTGCTGTTCGTATAATTTGTTTGTATAATTTGTTTGTATAATTTGTTTGTATAATTTGTTTGTATAATTTGTTTGTATAATTTGTTTGTATAATTTGTTTGTATAATTTGATTTTGGTATTCAGACATTTATTTTTTATACCCTTGAAGATTTACAAAATTTTTTATTTTGAAATTGTCCTGATTGTGAAAAGTTAAACGGCCATTGAGGATTACATTGAGTAGTAGTTTTATTTTTCATCAAATTTCTAGTGTTATTAGCATCTCCGGCATATAATTGATTTGCCGTAACTAAGAATTGACCAGTATTATTATAATTTTGAATAGATGCTGCATTAGTGGAAATAGTATCAACATTTAGTTTTAATAATCTGGTTGAACTAGATACGGCTCCTTGTTTAGCAAATTGGTAGTTATTTGGTTTGTAAACAGACAATTGACATCCTGCAGGATTAGTTGGTCCAGATGGAGGCATTCCTGAATAAGGATTATTTATAAATACTTCAAAAACTACTAATGCTGAGCCTTTTTGACCTGCTGGTAAGCCTTGAATCCAATCAAAAAACCCAGGTATAGAATTAATTCCAGTTGCGTTAAATTCATCAATTTGCGTTTGTGTAATAATATTTTCGTTTTTCATAATACCTATCATTTGATAAATAAATGCTAATTCAGTGCCTTCATATAATTGAGTATTTGATTGACAATTTGCTAAATATGTATTAGTCAAAGCAAGAGGTCCTCCAGGTTTAGGTCCATTATTTCCATCTACAGAATAGTAGTAAGGATTATTATTGTCATTTAATCCGTTTGTCCTATAAGATAAGAAATTGAACGCTTTTTGGTCGAAAGTTTTACATCTATTTTGAAGATATTGTTTTGTTGTTGTATAATAATTTTTCTTTAGATTTGTACTTGCATAAATAACTCTTTGTTTAGCGAATCTTTCTTGATTACAACATAACACACGATTATTACTATTTGGTTCAGGATTTTCTGAAAGATTTGTAAGATTTGGTTTATATGAAGCAACAACACTTGTTCCTTCACATGTTTTACAATTTTCGGTTATACTATCATTACAATTAATTGGTTCTAAATTATTTAAAGTATAAATTTCAGACAATGCTTCATTAGTTGCTACATATGCCATTAAAGTACCATCTAATGACATTGACATACTTGAAGTAAAATTACTATAATGTAAAAAACTAGAAATATTTCCTAAAAAAGTCCATGTTGATCCATTATCTTTTGAAATATATAGATGCTCTTTACTTGTTAAATAATTAAAAGCATATGCAAATACAATTGAACCATCACTCGAGATAAATAAATTATCTATGGACCCCATGTGCTCATATGAAAATACTGTTGGTATGTTTGTATTCCAATTTTCTCCATAATCATTTGAAAAACAAATTAAATTATTTCGCAAGTTTTGTGTTATTTGATATTGTCCATTACTCGACATTCTAATTGGATAATCAAAACCTCCTACATTAATATTATTTGATGTGTTAAATGTATTGCCAAAATCACTTGATATAAAAATATTATGCCCTGAAGTGCTAATACCTACTGCTGTAATATATTTACCATTTGACGACATTGCTAATCCAGGAAGCAAAGTATGACCATATAATATTGAAAAGTCATATAAAAAATTATATGTTTTTCCATAATCACTAGATTTTATTAAAATGTTAATATATAAATCACTAATATCATTCACAACCATGTCTGGCGATATTGCATCTATTCCAATTAATATTGTTTTTCCATCAGACGATATACATACGCTATCCATTACGCGTCCATATACATATCTAGCATCAAACTCATATGTTGTTTCTGTCCAAGTTGAACCATAGTCATTTGAAAAATATGTGATTAAAGATTGTTGTCCCATTTTATCTACAACAATTTGATATTGTCCAGATGATGATACAGCCGACCCAATAGAACCGACTAATTTTGTTAATGTTATCGGAAGATTCCATGACTTTCCATAATCACTTGATACGATTATTTTATTTGTATAAGCACTTGTTGCCAAGATATATTTTCCAGTGCTTGATAGTTTAATATTAGAATAAAAGTTTGTTGATTCAGAATATATTAAATTCCAATTATTATTTAAATTATTGCTATTAATATTAGTCTCGACACATGTATTTTGTTTCACTAAATAAGAACCAGGGGAACCCAACATATCATTAAGTAATCCAGAACTGCTACTAGACCCACCTAGAGGAATAGGGGTACTAGATCTCACAAATCTGTTTATATTATAGTTAATTAATGCATTTTCGTTTATACTTAAGTTAACATCATTGTATGGGCTATTAACATTTAAATTATTTACACCTTCGATAGAAACAGGTGGAATAAACCTACCCTTTCTATAATGTTTAATTGGTCTGGCTAAACCAAAACCTGTTTGAAAAACATTACCAGGATCATTGTTTGTTAAAGGTCTTATATGACCAGGTGCTGTTCCTACAGGAAAACTATTAGCACCTGTTCCTTTCCATGGTATATATTGTTTATTATAATATTTACTCTGATGAGTATATCCTGAAGCAGGCATTGAATTCATTCCTAATGGATAAACTGCTGATGACATTTATAATATTATGGAAGAAAATAAAAAGTAATATTATTATATATTAATGTTAACATTCATAAATATATTAATAGGGTTTTTTATATTTTTAATTTTATATCAAATAATTTTAGCAAGTAATGTAGTTGAAGGATTCGACTATCAAAACTATGATGAAAATAATCCAAATAATGCTCTCATTTTGGCTCAAAAAAATGCTGGTAATATAGAATATTTAAAAGATAGAATTGATAATGTTCAGGGTATTTTCCAACAAGTTCAAGATTTAAGTGGTAATGTCGTTGCTTTACAAAGTCAAGTAAATGGATTAGTTCAGGCTCAAAAAGATTATGCTGATCAGATCACAAGTGGAAGTGCTCCAAAAATAACTGGTGTGACAGATAGTGATAGCATTAGTGTTCCTAATACAAGTAATTTAGCAACTGAATAGTATTTTATCCAAAAATAAATATATCAGTATAAATTAGTATAATGTCTAATTTATTTGAAGAAGTATTGAAAGATGCACAAGGCGTCGAAGAAAAATTATTAGGTCCTACATATCCATATTATAAAAATATTAAGACACCATCTGACATTGGTATGAGTGATAAAGGAACTACTCAACAAATGGCTGAAAATATAAATGGATTAATTAATTATGTTGAATTATTAGTAGCAGGAGATAGTCGAGCATCAGCAACAGGTGGACCTTTAGGTAACAAATTTTTCTTAAAGACTGGTGCCAAGTGTGCTGCTATTGATAGTTGTAGCGATCAAAATGACGCGTCTACATGTCAACAAGTAGATAGATATATATATATAGATAATGTTCCAGACGGTAATATTCCATTTATTTCAAGTGGTTTAGGTGTAAATTTTTCAGAATTTAAGGGTTTAATTCCTGGGGCTATGGGCAATCTAAATGTATTAAATCCATTCGCAATTATGAGGGCATTTCTCTCTGGCTCAAATCCACCATGTCAGCAAATAACTATGCAAACTATTACATCTGATAATATTAAGTCATCTGAAACTCATTATGTTACTTTAACTGATATACAAAATATGGATCCTTGTATATTTTCAAATAACAAAAATCCTGTTAATGGAAAACAATGTAAAGAGACTTTTCAGATTAGATCAGAACCAGAAGTATTAATGCCATCAGACCCATTTGCTCAACTTTATTTTACTAGTTTAGGAGTTGTTGGATTATTTATTTTATATCGTTTAATGGAAAAATCTGGTTAAAGATAATTAATATTATTATTTATTATGGAAAGTAACAAATTATTAAAATATCTGGGTTGGAGATGTACAGAATTAACAATAAATACAATTGAATATGAATTTTACCCTTATGAATTATTATTATTTAATGATTTAAAAGAATATAATGATAAAATTTATATATATAAAAAAATTAGATGCCTAGTAGAAAATGATTTTATAATTGATTTAAAGTTTAATTGATATATTTTATAATGTCACAATATTTGAGACGATATAAAATGTAGTATGCGTGAATTATTACATCATCGTGAAAGCACTACTTACTAAAACGAGACAAAATCGCTTGGCCTTTGTTCTTTGTAAATCCAACATTTTCCTAAATTCATTATATTTATTTCTGAATTCGCATGTCGTGCTCTAAATTGATTAAATATCAAAATTCTCAAATGGATTAATTTCAATATCGCCATTTGTATTTGTTTTAACATTATCAAATACATTAGCTTTAATATTATAAAATGGATTATATGCAATACTATAAAGTGGATTAGTTGTGGTATTGGTGTCATTTGTTTCATTATTTTCATTAGTTTGATTGGTTTCATTATTTTCATTATTTTCATTATTTTCATTAGTTTCATTATTTTCATTAGTTTCATTATTTTCATTATTTTCATTATTTTCATTAGTTTCATTATTTTCATTAGTTTCATGAATTTTAATAGAGGTGTGCTGTTTTATATATGAATTAGCATATAACTTAAATAATAAATATTCATGGCTTAAATTGTTGCTTATAAAATTACATTGAATGTATTGTCCATTTTTTAACATTATATTACTATAAGTATGCGATGATATATCATTTCTATATAAGTCACTATTTTTATTGTTTAAATTATTCATAAATATTGTCATGATAGTATGATTCATAAGACATTTGATATTATTACAACAATATCTTTTTATTACAATATTATCAAGTGAATTACTATTATAATATTTGTTAATACTTCCATGAATCAAAAATATATCTATATTATCTGTAAATAAAAATGTTAATAAATTTAATTTATCATTAGCATAAAAATAAATTTGTTTATTGTTATCAATCACATTATTAAATCTATATTTTATAAATTTAAGTATTTCATTTTTTATTTTTGTTTTATTAATAATATTGCAAAATTGTTTATCAATAAATTTATTTTCATATTTTAATAAATTTAAAATCGATTTTATATTAAAAATAGACTTTATATTTAGGTTCATACTTTTATATAATATTTATATTTAATTTTTTATGAAAAAATTAAATATCTTAAGTAAAGAATTATAACAAAATTTATTAAATTTATATGTTTTTTAATTTTAACTATTTCCGCAAAGCTCACAAGTATTTCTAATCCTGTCAACTGAACTAATTGAGTCATCATCAGTCGACAACCCATGGTCCTCTTTATTAAGAATATTATTAACTGTTGATGTATTATTCATTGTAAGATAGCTATGTTGATAAATCACATTGTTACATCCTTTAATGATTTTAGTAAGTTCTGATATCTCTTTTTGTTGACTTTGAAGCATAATTCTCTGTTCTTCAACTAATTTTTCTAAGTAACGTCCGTTTTCAACGACTTGATGAATATTCATTATAGTGCGTTTAACTGGATTTTTGTTCTTCAGACAAATCCAATACTCATTAGGTGTGATTTGAAGTGTATATGGTTTGTTAAAACACATACAATTCCATAAGTCAACACAATTCCTACTGACATGCTTACTATTACTATAACAACCATCACCATTCAGAATAGGGTCGCTGAAGTGAACAAATGCTGACATTACGTTATCGTCAATATTCTCACTAAATCCAGGTTTCTTATTAATTGGAATGAAATCAACGCGTTCAACAATTCCGATACTAAGTTGCAACATAATTGTTTTAATTGAATCCTCGGTATGGATAGTAGACATACGAGGAATATAAATACTTGTATAAGAGTTCATTCTTGTGATATAAATATGTTTATACCTTTAATTTATTATGGGAAAACCATTTCAATTTTTTAAGTTTAAAATAATAAAATATATTTCTAAGTGAAAGTTGGCTCTTTAAGTTCTTTTTACAATTTATTATATAAAATCAAATGTTTTCGAAAAACGAAAAGTATTTTTACTTTTTCAAAATGGACAAAAAAAATGTCCAAAATCGAATAGTCAAAAACACTCTTACTGACAAAAAAAATTGTCTTGATAATAAAAATTTATGGTGTCATTTTTTACCATAAATTTTTATTTTGTTATTGTTATTTTTTTATATTTTTTGCGGAAAATGATTTAGGGATTTTTTTGTTCTATTATAATAGAATACTTTAGAATGGAAAAACTCATTAAAATCCCTCAAGTATATAATTGTATTTATTGTAACTACATCACGAGTAGTTTTAAAGATTATAACAAACATTTATCAACCAATAAACATATAAATAGAACAAATTTGAACAATTTAGAACAACTAAATCCTGAAAATCCCAAGGAATATAATTGTAATAAATGTAATAAATCTTATAAAGCAAGAAATAGTTTATGGTATCATCAACAAAAATGCTTTGAAACAACTAAAAAACTTACTGAACTTGATAAAGATGAACTCATAATAACTCTTCTTAAACAAAATGCTGAACTTATTAAGGGACAGCAAGATATGATTATTAAATTAACGGAGAACGGCATAACCAATACTACTAATAATAATACTACAAATACTCATACAAATTCTCATAACAAAGCATTCAACCTTAATTTCTTTTTAAATGAAACTTGTAAGAATGCAATGAATATTACTGATTTTGTAGATTCCATAAAATTACAACTTAGTGATTTGATGGAAGTAGGTGAGATTGGATATGTAGAAGGTATTTCGAAAATAATAGTAAAAAACTTAAATAACTTAGACGAAACAGAAAGACCTATTCATTGTACAGATAAAAAAAGAGAAACTATGTATGTAAAAGATGAAGGAGAATGGAATAAAGAAGATGAAAAGAAAACTAAGCTTAAGAAAGCTATTACAAAAATAGCAGATAAAAATATCAGATTACTTCCTCAGTTTCGAGAGAAATACCCAGAATATAATAATTCTTCTTCAAAAGTATCAGATAAATATGATAAGATAGTTATCGAAGCGATGACTTCAGACGAAGATAAGAATGAAAAAATTATTAAAAATATTTCTAAGGTTACAATAATCGATAGTTGAGCTCTTTAAGTTCTTTTTTCAATTTATTATATAAAAAACAAAGATTTCGAAAAATGAAAAGTATTTTTGCTTTTTCAAAATGGACAAAAAAAATGTCCAAAATCGGATAGTCAAAAACACTCTTACTGACAAAAAAATTTGTCTTGATAATAAAAATTTATGATGTCGTTTTTTACCATAAATTTTTATTTTGTTATTGTTATTTTTTTATATTTTTTGCGAAAAAGCTTAAAGTTTTTTTTCTATTTCCAATATATGGAAATTAAGGAAATAAAAAAACTTGATAAAAACTTTTTGAAATATTATTGTATTTATTGCGATTTTAAATGCTTTCAAAAATGCGACTGGGATAGGCATATATTAAGACCAAAACATTTATCCAATGTATATGGAAATGGAAAGGAAATTAAAAAACTTGAAAAAACTTTTTTATGTGATTGTAACAAAGAATTTAAGACTAATGCAGGGTTATGGAAACATAAACAAAGATGTAATCAAAAACAAAAACAAGAAAAAGATGAGCCATCTGACAAAGAGCTTATGTGTATGTTAATTAAACAAAATTCTGAACTAATTAAAGAGCATTCTGACATTAAAGAAATGATTTTAGAAATTGTCAAAAATGGCAGTCATAATACTACTAATAATAATACTACAAATACTCATACAAATTCTCATAACAAAGCATTCAACCTTAATTTCTTTTTAAATGAAACATGTAAGAATGCAATGAATATTACTGATTTTGTAGATTCCATTAAATTACAGCTTAGCGATTTGATGGATGTTGGAGAGATTGGATATGTAGAAGGTATTTCGAAAATAATAGTGAAAAACTTAAATAACTTAGATGAAACAGAAAGACCTATTCATTGCACAGATAAAAAAAGAGAAACTATGTATGTAAAAGATGAAGGAGAATGGAATAAAGAAGATGAAAAGAAAAGTAAATTGAAGAAAGCTATTACAAAAATAGCAGATAAAAATATAAGATTACTTCCTCAGTTTCGAGAGAAATACCCAGAATATAATAATTCTTCTTCAAAAGTATCAGATAAATATGATAAGATAGTTATCGAATCGATGACTTCAGACGAAGATAAGAATGAAAAAATTATTAAAAATATTTCAAAAAAAGTTATAATTGGCAAAAATATTTAATCAAATGAATCCAAATCTAAAATACTATTTTCAGGCCCTTTACTTGCTAATTGTTGAGCTAAATTAATAATTGTATGCTTATGTGTATTGACTTCTTTTTCAAGCTTTGCTATAATTATTTTTTGCGAATTAACAATTTCTTTAAGCTTTTCGCATTCTGTAAAAAAATTCATTTTATTTGTATTTAAATCTGATAACCATTTTAGATGTGTTTTTGATTTAATATGTGAAGAAAAACTTTGTCTACTATCAAAAATATGATCTTTTCTAGCACCACAAGGACATCTTAAACCATTTTTAAATTTACTTGATGGTGGCAAAAAATCTGCATAATTTCCACCACCATCTGTATTTGGTTCATATATATCTGATTCGAGAGATAAATTCATTATTAAACTACATTAATGTAATAATAAATTTTTAAGTTCATTTTTTATTTATTTAATCTCTGTGTTTACGAGATTTATTACGTCTTTGTTTTCTGCTATATTTTCTTCTTGATTTACCACCAACCGAATTATGAGGTTGGGCAGTTTCACCAGAAAATGGAGCAGCATGACTTGCTAAACCAGTTGTAGGAGTATTATCCTTAAATCCTCCTTTCATACGACGTCTTTTAGTTCTTCCACCATATCTAGCATTTCCATATCCAGAAGTTCCATTTCCGCTAATTCCATATCCAGAAGTTCCATTTCCGCTAATTCCATATCCAGAAGTTCCATTTCCGCTAATTCCATATCCAGAAGTTCCATTTCCAGTAGTTTTTTTATTTCCAAACCAATCAAACATGGACCCTGAACTAGATCCAGAAGAGCTGCTAAATGGATTCCAAGAATTGCTTCCATAACCAGATGAACTACCGTAACCAGAACTACTAAAAGTGCCAGAGGTACTAGATGTACCAGAGGGACTATCAAAAGGCCACATACCTCCGTTTAATCTCTTCTTATTTCTTTTTGGCATTATATATTACAAAAAGAAATTAATATATAAATTTTTAAGCTTTATTAACAAATTTTTTATAAGCATAAAAAGCTGCTAAAGCACCTAATATTTCTACAATAATATAAGGAAATACATCGGCTTCTGGTAATTTACCAGCAGCATATAATGAAATTGCTACAGCTGGATTAAACGCTCCACCGGAAATAGCTCCACCTAACATAACAGCAACACCTAAAGCAGCACCGATAGCCACCCAATTACCAGTTGCGAAAATAACATAAACAAGAAACATTGTGCCTAAAAACTCGACTAAATATTTATTCATTATATAAAATATTTATAAAATAAATAATTTTTTTTATTTAATAATTTTGACGAACAATTGATCCCCATGCGCAAACTTGTCCATTCCTTAAACCAGTATTTTCAATAGCACCTTTTTTTTTAGGTGCTATACATCCTCCTGAACGAGCTCTTCTTATTGTTGAACGCGTTCCACTTGGATAGTAACTTTTACTACCAGTTGGTGCTGAATTAGGTAAGTTGACTTTATAAGCAGTTTGACCAACAGCATTGGCTTTAACAATATTAACATACATAGATGATGGTATTGGTGGAATATAATTTGTATGTGATGATACTGGCAGTTGTCTTTGAGAAGAATTAATAACATACGCTTGAGGAACAGACATTTTTCCTAAAGCGATTTGTTGTGCCTTAACTGATTGGCTTATAGCAGTTCTTAAATATTGTTTTCTCATATTTGAATTCATTTCAGCATAAACAGGTTCTTGAGTTGGATAAAATTGTGGTGGTGTTGGTCTAATACCTGTTAAAATTCCATAACTATGATATGGAATTTGACATGGTGTTTGATTTGTGCTTAAAGGTCCTGTTATAGGAGCATTCACATAATTATTATAAGAAACTGAACCTATATTTGTTGATACTGCATATGGAGTTGTCATTATATATATCAAAATATATTTTATTTACACCTTTGGACATTTTTAACTAGATTAGGTGTGCCACAAAATAAACATAATTGAACTAAACTATTAGGTTCAACGATGAGTGAATTATTTTTTTTACATTTACAACACTTAAATATTCCGTCTAATTGACATATTTTAGAAGCATTGAAATCTGTTTTTTGATATAACATTTGAAGTCTATGATTATTCATAATTGTATATTACATTCCTAAAAAATATTTTTACACCCTATATAAGTTTAATATCTTCTAATAGCTCTAATAGCAGATTGGTTTGTATGAGATTGATCACCTCCATATGTAAGATCATTATAATTTTTATTAACTGCTTTTTGTTTTAAATAAGTTACATAATCTGAACTATCATAGACATATTTGACATTGCATGCAGAAGCAGGAATATTGCTTAATAATTGAAGATTGCTATATGTAGCAGATGGAATACATGTGTCTTGAACAGCACCAAAATGATTTCTCAAACCTCTTAATCCTGGTCTACTTTGCGGGGTTTGACATGAACCTCCACACGAATAATTTAAACGACTTAATAAATCACCAGCGTTATTAACTGCTCTAAATGGCGTTGTAATAGGTTGTTTTAAATTATCTCTTCTTAATTGACTAGGATAAGTAGTATTCCATGCGTTTTTTAAAGTGAAACGAATATGTTCAAATTCAGGATAACGCTTATCTACATTTTGGGTTTGTTGTGGCATATAACCATTTATTGCTCCACCAGAGTTACCAGGTCTAACAACCAATGATTTAAAAGCTACATTAGTTCCATTTATAGGGCTTGTATATCCAACAGATGTCGACATTTATATAATACAATAGTAAAAAAGTTTTTACAAACTTTATCTAAACATAATAAAAATATTAAATTAATATATAATGTTCAACTTTCTTTTCTTGGTAAGTGCTATTCTTTTAATTGTAATTGATTTTGTTTACTTAAATGTAATGAAAAGTTATTTTGATAACCAAATTAAGATGGTTCAAGGCACGCCAATTAAAATAAACTATTTAGGAGCAGCGCTATGCTATGTATTTTTAATAGTTGGTATTAATTATTTTATTATTAAACCACGAAGAAGTATAAGCGACGCATTTTTATTAGGTATAATTATTTATGGTGTTTATGAAACTACTAATTATGCACTATTAAAAGATTGGTCTATTTGGTCTGTTATAATTGATACATTATGGGGTGGTTTACTTTTTGCTGCTACAACTTATATTATTAATTTATTACGCTAAAATTTAATTATTATCAATTTACATTTTAGCGATTAAGAAAATTAAAATAAATTCTTAACATATTTTATGAGTACTGTTAAATATAAATTTCAAAGCCAAGATGACCTTTTATTTTATATATTAAATGCTGTTGGTCATGACTTTATACATGATTTTAATAATTATGGACGAATGGGGAAAATTTTAAATTATATAATGGGTTTAGTTCAAAACGTAGTATCTCCACAAGAGGTTGATTTAGTTAGTCAGGCATTTTCACCCTCGATTCAAGCTTTGGCTGTAGAACAAGAACGCGATATAGCAGAAAATAGTGATAACCCAAATTCTGTGAGAAATACAATTATGCTTCCTGTAGGAGTAGAAACGAGTAGGCCTGAATATGACACACAAATAGATAATCAGAATATATTTGGAACTGAAATAATGTTAGCCAATGGAGTAAATACAACTACTCCAAATCCTCAAAGTCCAACAGATAATCCAGTTGATGATTCAACACAAACACTAACAATAGAAGAACTCTATGTAAGTCAAATGGAAGATAATTTAATATCTGAACCATTACAGCCAATTAATATTACTGATTCTCAGATAACATCACAATCTCTAATTCCAGCTATTGTTAATGAAAATATTAGACTTTATAATATAGTTGCTGAAACAATTCCAATTGAAAGGGTCACTAGAACAACTACAAAAAAAATAAATATCATGCAGCGTCTAAAAGATTTTATTCAAGAAGGCAAATTTTTAATTATTAGTAAGCTTAGGTCAGCTTTTATTACTAGTTTTCCAGGAAGAAGTGGTGGTGGAGTTAAACGTAATAAAAAACAAAAGGGAGGAAACGGAATTGATATCATAACAAGAGATGATATAATAGCATCAATTAAAGATATTATTGAAGAGATAAAGGAGACTACCCCAGAAAATTTACAACTTATCAGTTTTTTTGAATATATTATGTATTCATATTTAAATTTATCCATTCCGGGAATCTCTCCACTAGAGATATTTAATAATAGTTTAATAGAAGATAGTGCATCTATATTTATTGTTGGACAATGTAAAAATACAGATATTAGAGAACAAGCAAAATTGTGTTTAACAGCATTATTATCAGTTTCTGCTACAAGTCAAGATGTAATAAAGGAATATACACCATCATTAGATAAGGCTAAAGGACAACTTAATCTTTCTAAATTTATGGCAAGAGGTGTTGCGCCTCCTCGTAGGGGAATTCCTACTTCTTTAGGTAGACAGCAAGGCGGTAATAAAATTATTGTTGGAGGAGCTTTTAATGGAACAACTTATAATTTGCCGGAAAATATATCAATATTTCAACAATTTGATAGTATAATAGAAACTTTTAAACAAACAAATCTATATATAAATTATATAAATTGTACACTTTTACAAAATCTAAGTAATATGATATTTGTTGGTCAAATTTATTCAGAATATGAGAATTTTATTACAAGTGCATCATATATTCAAGGAAAAAATGTAATAGAACTAATTGTTGGTAAACAAATGTTAAATGTAAAAAGAACAATTATTGAGAATAAAAAAACAGCTTCTAATAAAGGTGGAAGAAATGCCACAAAGAATATTCAAGAGATGGTAGATACTATCACTGATTTAATATTTGTTAAAACTATTGATGTTTATAATGATGTAAAAAATAGAATACAAGCAAGAAGTGAAGATAATGGAGATGGAAGTTCGATTTCTGGTAGTGCAAAAACTGCAGTTCAAAGAGTTTCAAAATTAGTTGCTAGTAAAATACTAGCATTAACAGGCGCATCAAGTTCACCTACAAATTTAGATTCGCCTACAAATTTATTAGATTTAAATAAACAAATTGAAATATTAAACAATATAGCCAAATACGATAAAGGTTATATAAGTGCAGATGATGTCTTAATTACTCATTTTATTCAAACATATGGAACAAGTACAGGAGGTAATATTTCTTCTGGTAATAATACACTAACTCAATTGGATAATATGTTTAAATCATGTAATAAAACAAATTGTCGTGTAATTAATAATGCGGTGCCACAAGCGATGAAAGAAGCAATTTCAACAATTGTTGTTTGTCCTACAAGTTCAGTATGTGATGGTATGGGTTCTTTTGGTAGCTGTGTAAATCCAGCCGGTAAAAAAGAATACGCTAATATGAATTTTTCAGTTACAGCAAGGGATGTTGAGAATAATTTTTATTATGGACAAACTAATATAAAGAAGGATTTAACATCTGTAAATATAAACTATGGTATTAGCTATAATAATCTACAAATATATAATTTTATTGATATAAAACTAGATTCACAGCCAATCGTTTTACAAGCAAATTATGTTTTTAAAAATTTAATAAATAGAATTATTGAGCTTTGGAAAACAGCACCAGGTAGTAATATTGATGATTTATGGGACCATTTATATGGAACAGATTATTTTTTATCTATTTTAAAATTAGGAACTCAAAAAGCTGTTGGTGATATATTTCAAGAAATAAATAGCACATTATCTAATGGAGGATATAGTGTTGAAGTCCAAGGAATCCGCACAAAAAATACATATGGATTAATGGGGGATAGACCTTCTGGTGTTCGTGTTTTTAAATTATTAAATAATTCAGATTCCGGTAAAAATCCAAAAGCAAGCGGTGGTTTTGTTGGAGGTAATACAACATTCATGTATTTTTCACAACCTTCTACAGGTGGAGGTAATAAAATAACAAGAAAACGAAAAAATAAAATAACGAATAAATATTATAGACGAAGAAGTAAACAAACAAAAAGAAAAAATAAAAATAATAAAACAAAATAATAGTATTATAAAATTTTGTATATAATGTCCAAAGGTGTAAGATTTATCCTTCTGTTAACAAACGCGGTGCGATATTCATTGTATTCAATTCTTGGAATATTAACTTACAAGCATAAGGAATTTCTACATAAGCAAAGTCTGCTCTATTACCGCAAGTATGACATAAGTGGATGTGCATTTTATCATTATATGATGCGATAAGTCCACATTTTTTACAAACATATACTGAATATTTATCTGAGGCATCATACATTCTTCCTCTAGTAAATCTAGAAGCGCCATGTGAAATCATACAATCACGTTCCATTTCACCAAATCTTAGTCCTCCGTCTCTACTACGACCTTCGGCAGGCTGTCTAGTAAGATTAACCATTGGACCAATAGAACGGCTATGGGACTTATCATTTACCATGTGCTTTAAGCGTTGATAAAATACAGGACCCATAAATACACTACATTCAACTTGTTCGCCAGTTAATGCATTATATAATAATTCATTGCCATGAGCTTCATAACCAGCTTTTAATAGTAGATCACAAATTTCTTTAACATCAAAGTCGCCAAATGCAGTTCCATCACCAAATAATCCAAGTTCAACTAATACTTTACCAAGAACAGTTTCTTTTAATTGTCCAATTGTCATACGAGATGGAATAGCATGAGGATTAATAATCATATCTGGGACTAAACCACTTTCCGTATATGGCATATCACATTCCGGAATAATATTACCAGTAGTTCCTTTTTGACCATGACGACTAGAGAATTTATCACCAATTACGGGTTTTCTTACAACTCTAGTTCTTACTTTAGCAAAATTATATCCTTCGCCATTTCTATCAATATAATTTTTATCAATATAGGTTTCTTCAGTAGTTTTGTATATTTTACTTTGATCTTCATATTTAATAATTTTTGTATGATCATTTCTATTTTCTTTGATAGGTATAACCTTAGCAATGATAACATCACGATTTTCTATTAATGTATTTTCTGGAATAACACCTTTAGAATTTACCTTATTGTAGTTACCCATTTTAAGACCTTTCGTCTTATTAGGGTCTGGTTTACATCTAATTTCTTCATCTCCATTAATTTTCTGTTTGTCTTCATCTTTTTCAGTATGATAGACAGTTGTTAAAGCCATGCCCCTATCAATAGAACCTTTATTAATTAACAATGAATCTTCTTGATTATAACCAGTATGAGTCATAATTGCTACGATTAATTGTGAACCTGATGGAATTTTATTAAGATGAATTAAATCCATAATACGGGTTTCAACAAGCGGTCTCATTGGATAATTAAGAATATAGGCGGTCTTATCCATTCTATTTTCATAGTTTGTCACGTAAACACCCATTGCTTGTTTACCTTGAGCACATTGATATGTATTTCTAGGTGATTGATTATGTTCCGGAAAAGGTATACAAGATGCTAATACGCCAAACATAGTTGATGGATGAATTTCACAATGAGTAAACTTTTTCAATTTATTCTCGATATTAATAAGATCTTTTGGTTTTGTAGCAATCATAGACCAGCTTTGCTCTTCTGGATCGATATATTCTAAAACAGCATCATCAATTTTAGATGATGTCAATAAATTATCCCAATTATATTCACCAATTTTTAACTTATTTAAAATATTATTAGTAAGAATTATATTTTTATTTTTTACGCGTAATAATGGTCTAGTTAATCTTCCACTATCATTACAAACTCTAATTTCCTTTAATTTATAATCAAATATTATAGATGTATAAATATTAATAATTCCTTTGGTTTTTTTATCCTTCAACATCAAGTATAATTCTTCTGGTTTATCACTAATACCAACCCAGGCACCATTAATGAAGATCTTTACTTTATCATAAATCATTTCACTTGTTAAGCTTTTTTCATCGATTTTTGTAATAATTGGCATAATATATTCATATAGTGGCAACGAATTGGAATAAATAGTCATATGAGTCATATAAGCTAAATTTTTAACAATACCAACAGATTGGCCTTCAGGAGTTTCAGCCGGACATAAGAAACCCCATGTAGTATTATGTAATTTACGAGGTGGCACAAGTTTTCCACTCTTATCAGTTGGAGTTGAAATTCTTCTGGCATGACTTAAACTGGATACGTAATTAAGTCTATTATATACTTGAGCAACACCTACTTTATTAGAACTGCTATGTTTAATACCAAAATCGCCAGTCGATAATGCTCGTTTAATACCATTTTCTATAGTAGTTGACTTTATAATTTTATAAATATTTGTTAAATTGATAATATTTATATAATCATCTTTTGAACGCCATGAGCCAGTATTAATTTCGCGAATTACTTGTTTTTCCATATCCTTAACAAGTTTATTAAAGTAATTTCTATACAAATTGTTAAGAAGTGTTCCAGTTCCGTCAACACGTTTATTTAAGTAAGAGTCTCTATCATCTTGTTTAATAATTTCAAAATATGCCATTAATAACTTATTAACCATATATCCTAAGAAATAAATCTTTTGCTCCATGTTATGACAATGTGGAAACAAATCATTGTTTAGAATATCTAATGTAAAATCATGTTTCTTCTTAGCTCCGGTTTCTTTGTCCATATTAATTGGAGTATACATGGCAAAACTAGTAATATATTTTATACATTCTTCTTGAGTTAAAAACTTATCGGAGTCGATTACGGATGCTTGCAAGGCTTCCAACAATTGTTTATTTTTTATATTATCAATATCAAGTAAAATTTTCTTACAAATTTCCTTATCTGAAATAATGCCTAATGCCCTAAATACAACAAATAATGGAATAGGTTGTTTTACTCGTGGAATTTCAAGAACAATTGGATAACCAAATCCATTATTTTTAGATGAAATAAGCATAGAAATCTGTTTTGGCGAGATACACTTAAAATCAGGAACAGATTTAATTTCAGCTTTCCATAAATACTTGGTATCATTCTTTTCCACATTAAAACAATAAACGCGATTTTCAGCGGCTCGTTCTTGTCCTAGAACTGTTTTCTCAGAACCATTAATAATGAAATATCCACCAGCGTCAAATTTACATTCACCAGTTTGAGAATTGTCAAAATGCTTATATTGGTTTAATACACAAATATTAGACTTCAACATAATTGGCAATTTACCAATATGAACACGAGGAATGGTCTTGTAAAATGTTTGTGTATTTTCTAAATTCTCACCATTTCTAACAATATATTTAATATTAATATCAATAGTAGTAGAAGCCGCATAAGTAAAATTTCTAAGACGCGCTTCTTGTGGAAACATTAACTTTATAGCTCCATTATTTTCATGAATTTGGGGTCTATAAATATTAAAGTTTTCAAATGTAATAAATATTTCTAGGGCATATTTTTTAGATTGAGGGTCATAATCTTGTTCTGACGCAATATGAAGAGGATTAAACATTTCGATAGTTTTAATAATTTGATATCCTACAAAATTATTGTAAGATTCTAATTGATGTCTAACGAACCTTTCGAGTTGTTGACCTTTGAAATAAGATTCAATAATATTCCAAGGCGTTTCAATATAAGGTTCGTTCTCAATATCAAATACCTCATTTAAATTAGTAACACTCATTGTTGTGGCTGTTTGGTTATCGATACTATTTGACATCATTTATTCGGTTATTTTATATTTCAATTTATTTTTAAATTGTTTATATATATATTTAGATTTTGTTGCATAAAAAATTCTTTGATTAAATTCTAAATATGACAATATTATAATATATTTTAAATAACATAAAATTAATATTATAAGAATATGTAATGCTGAATAAACGTAAAAAAAATATAATAGATCCGATGAGAATAAATAATTATAATAATTTTTTATGCACATTAGATAATTCAATTAAAAAACCAAAATTACAAGAAATAAAACAAATAAAACAAATATTGAGAACAGATGAAAATATTAAAAACGAAATTGATAAAATTATTGAAAACATAAATAATAATTTTAGTTTAAATAATATATCTTCATCTAATTTTACTGGACAAACACAAAATGATATTTCAATGTCAAATATTGAACCAAATGACCCTAATAAGTATATTGATTTTATAAATAAAAATTTAAATATTAAAAACTATAAATCAGTTGTAAATATATATCCTCTTAAAAAGGAAGAAGTAAAAGTCGAAATTGGAAAGACAATAAATATTGAAGTTGAAATTAATAATATTTCGGATATATTAAAATTAATTAATACATATAAAAACGATCCAGCAATTAAATATAATATTGACATTAAAGCATTACATAATATAAAAGAACCTCTTGAGGAATTAAATAATATGATTGGTATGAAAGATTTAAAAAACAATATAGTTGATCAAATTTTATATTTTGTTCAACATTTTCATAAAAATAAAAATTCTTCAGGTGAATTTTTACATACAGTTATTTATGGACCACCTGGAACAGGTAAAACAGAAATAGCAAAAATAATGGGTAAAATTTATAGCAAAGTTGGTGTTCTTTCAAACGGCACTTTTAAAAAGGTCACTAGAAGTGACTTAATTGCTGGTTACTTAGGTCAAACTGCGTTAAAAACAAAAGATGTTATTAAAGAATCATTAGGTGGTGTATTATTTATTGACGAAGCTTATGCTCTTGGAAATCCTGAGAAACGTGATAGTTTTGCAAAGGAATGTATTGATACATTATGTGAAGCTTTAAGTGATAATAAAGAAAATTTAATGGTAATTATAGCAGGATATGAGAAGGAGCTAAAAGAGAATTTTTTTGATTTTAATCAAGGTTTAGATTCGCGTTTTACCTGGAGATTTAAGACAGATGAATACACTGCTGAAGATTTATATCAAATATTAATTAAAATGGTAAATGATATTGGTTGGGAAATTAATATAGATTCAAAAATAACGACCGATTGGTTTAAGAAAAATAAGGATTATTTCCAATTCTATGGTAGAGATATAGAAACTTTATTAGCAAAAACAAAAATAGCACATAGCCGAAGAGTATTTTGTCTACCTGAAATATATAAGAAAAAAATAATATTAAAAGATTTAGATAAAGGTTTTGAAATTTTTCTCAGAAATGATGACATAAAAAATAGAAAAAATGAAAAGGAATTTAAAAAACATTTGTATAATACACTTTATAGTTAAAAAATATATATAATTTTATTTTATATTTATAATAAATGTCACATAAAACTATTTCTATTAATCCATCGTTATTTAGTGTAGGTGGAAGTAAAACTAAAAAAAATAGAGAGAGAAAAAATAACCCTACTGCTGTGCCATTAATATCACCAAGCGTTTTAAAAAATAAACTATTAAAAAGAATTAAAGAACATAAACAAAAAGAAACCCAAAATTTAGAAAATAATAAAAGAAAATTGACTAACATCGAAAATGATTCAATAAAACCAAAAAATGAAATGCTTAATTATAACGATGAATTTACAGATTCTATTAATTATTTACAGACATTATCTAAACAAAGGCTAATTGAAGAAGAAAAAAGGAACACGGAGTTTTTAAAAGAAAAACAAAGGGAAGAACTAGAGAGAAAAACAATTAGAAATTATCATTCGATGGGAGGACAAAATTTAACTCAAGGACCTGTTATAAATATTGATTTACCTGAAGAATTAATACAACCAGTTATTCCGATAAATACTGAACCATTTTATATAAAACCAAAAGATGAATTACCCTATGGTATATTAAAAGGTGGAACAAAACCTAGCTATAGAGAATGGACAAAAACACAAAAGAGTAATATTGTTACAAATCCTAATGTTTCGGTAATTATTCAAGGCGGCAATTTATCTTCCGAAAAAACTGCTAGGGAGAATAGATTAAATTTATTAAAACAAAAAATAAAAAATAAAACAGCGGAAGTATCTATTGATCCATTAACAAGTGAAAATTTAATTAAAAAACCACTTGACACACAACAAACTAGTCAGCAACCAATTATTTCACAACAAACTAGTCAGCAACCAATTATTTCACAACAAACTAGTCAGCAACCAATTATTTCACAACAAACTACTCAGCAAAATGGCGGTAAATTAATTGCAACAAAACATATCACAAAGAAAACAATTAAAAAAAAATATACATTAGGTAGATCTAAAATAAAAAAGACTGTTAGTGTATTAATTAAAGATAGAGGAACAAGAAAAAAAGTATTAAACGCTCAAAAAGATTTAAAGCGTAAAAATATTAATGATATTAAAACATATTTGAGGGAACATAATTTAATTAAAATAGGTAGTAATGCACCAAATGATGTATTAAGAAAATTATATGAGTCAGCAATGTTATCAGGAGAGATAACTAATTCAAATCCTGATATTTTGTTTCATAATTTTTCAAAGGAAGACAAAGAGTTATAAATTTCCAAAGGTGTAAAAAATAATCTTTGTATATTTTAATATGGATGATTTTATTAATAATAGATTAACAGATAAACAAAAAGATTTTTTAAATAAGCTTAAAAATAATATAGATGATGAGACAGAAATTAGTTTTTATGGAAGTATTAAACGTTTTGATTATATACGAGAAAAAAGCGATATTGATATTGATATATTTACTAACAACGAAAATAGTATTATTAATAAACTATCTAGTTTTTTAGATATAAAAAAAAATAAAATAGGTAAGGTTGTATATAAAATAGATAATAAAGTTGTTCATGGTTATAAATTAAAATATGAAGATGATAAGAATAAAGTTTTTGTTGAATTGTCAATATATAATTTTAAATATAAATATTTAGTTAAGAAACAACATGAACAAGCAGACAAATTACCATTTTATACTTTATTAGCTCTTTATGTTGTTAAACATTTTTATTATAGTTTAAATATCATAGACATTAAACTTTATAGTGTAATTAAAAATTACATTATTCATGGAACAAATAAGCGTAACTTTATACTTATGTAAACTATTACCATAAATAAAAATAATATATTAAAGATTATTTACTATATTATAATATGTCGTTGATAACGGAATATTTTGAATTAACTAATCGTTTCCAAGATGAATATGGAGAAAATACAATATTACTTATGCAGGTAGGCGCTTTTTTTGAAGTTTATGGTATTTATGATAAAGAAAATGACATTATAATGTCAAGCAAAATAACAGAATTCTCTCAAATTTGTGAATTGAATGTTGTTGATAAAAATACTTGTGTAGGTAAAAATAATGTAATGATGGCTGGTTTTAAAGACTTCATGATTGAAAAATATTTACGCAAGATTCAAGATGCAGGATTTACTGCTGTAGTTTATACTCAAGATGAAAATATGAAAAATATATCACGAAGTTTGGCTGGTATTTTCTCTCCAGGAACTTATTTTCAAACTGAATCTCAAAATTTAACTAACTCTATATCATGTATTTGGATTAATTTAATTGAAAATAAGATTTTATTAAAGGGTAAATATGTAGTTGTTGGTGTGGCAAATATTGATATTTATACTGGTAAAACAAGTATTTTCCAATTTAAAGAAACTTATGCCAATAACCCCACCACTTATGATGAATTAGAGAGATTTATTTCAATTTATAATCCAAGCGAAGTCATTTTAATATCAAATTTACCAGAAGAGAAGGAATTAGATTATGTTATAAGTTATGCTGGTATATCATGTAGTTTAATTCATAAAATTCATATTAATGAAAAAACACCTAACGGGAATGTTAAAATGACTAGAGTTAAAAATTGTGAAAAACAACCATATCAAAAAGAAATTCTCTCCAAATTTTATAAATTTGATAGTTTTGAAGTATTTATAAAAAATTTTTATGAAAATAATATAGCTACGCAATCATTTTGTTATTTATTAGATTTTGTTTATCAACATAATCCACAATTAGTAAATAAAATAGCTGAACCTATATTTGAAAATTGTTCCGACCGATTAACATTAGCAAATCATTCTCTCAAACAATTAAATATTATAAATGATGGTTCCGTTAAATCTTCAAAATTATCTTCAGTTTCTGAACTTTTAAATAATTGTTTAACACCAATGGGAAGACGTAAATTTTTATATAATATGTTAAATCCTATCTGTGATAATAATAAGCTAAACCGTGAATATGATATAACAGAATACATTTTAAACAATTTTAACTCTAATATTTGTAATTCTTTAAAAACAAAATTACCAGTTATTAAAGATTTGGCTAAATTTGAAAGGCAAATTTTTCTAAAAAAAATCTCTCCAAAATCCATTTACACTTTACATTCAAGTATTAAAACAATAAACAATATATTTGATACAATTAAAGATGATGAAACTATTATGAATTACTTGAAAGAATTTGATAAAAATATTACAGAAATTGGTGATATATGTCAACAAGTAATATTGTTTATGGAAAATAATATTGAATTAATTTTGGCAAAAGATATTGATCAAGTACATCAATTTGAGGTAAATTTTATTAAAAAAGGTGTAGATGCTGATTTAGATAAAAAAACTGAGACCTTGAAGGATTCCGAAAATGGTCTGGAATGTATCCGTGAATATTTAAGTAATTTAATAGAAAATAAGGAAAAGAAGACGACAAAATCAAGCGAATTAGTAAAAATACATGAAACAGAAAAAAATAATTATAGTTTGGTTTGTACAAGTAGAAGATGTAAGATATTACAAGATGCCTTACCTATTATTGAAACAAATATAACACTAAATACATCGACTAAGCAGATTTCATTTGTTGTATCAAAATCAAAATTTTTATTTGAAAAGCAATCGTCATCGAATAATTTTATTATAGATTCACAAATAAATAACTTTTGTAAGACAATATCATCGATTAAAATATCATTAAAAGATTTAATTACTCTTATTTATAATAGATTTATAGAAGGGTTGAGTTTATATCAATCACATATGGAAAAAATAATAAATTTTATTACTTTAGTTGATATAATGTATACAAAAGCTTCGATAGCAAAACATTTTAATTATTGTAAACCAGAAATAGTAGAAGCAGAAAAGTCATTTGTTGAAACAAAAGGATTACGACATTGTTTAATAGAGAGATTTCAAATGAATGAATTATATGTAACAAATGATATTTCTCTCGGAGATGGTAAATCAGATGGGATTTTATTATATGGAACAAATGCTGTTGGTAAGACAACATTGATTAGAGCATTAGGTATTTCAATTATATTGGCGCAAGCAGGCCTTTATGTTCCGTGTTCATCATATAAATTTAAACCATACAAGCATATATTTACTCGCATTATAGGAAACGATAATATATTTAAAGGATTATCAACATTTGAAGTCGAAATGTCAGAGCTTCGCACTATTTTGCGTTTGATGGATGAAAATAGTATAATATTAGGAGACGAATTATGCTCAGGAACGGAAACTGAAAGCGCTGTTAGCATTTTTGTCGCTGGAATTCAAAAATTACACAAATCTAAAAGTAGTTTTATATTTGCAACACATTTACACGAAATAGTTGATTATGAAGAAATTACTTCTCTCCACAATGTTCATTTAAAACATATGGAGGTTAAATATGATAAGGAAAATGATGTTCTAGTATATGATCGCAAATTAAAAGATGGTTCTGGCGACAAAATGTATGGGCTTGAAGTGTGTAAATCCTTAAATCTACCATTGGACTTTTTAGAAGCAGCTAATGAAATTCGTCTTAAGTATAATCCGGATAGTAGGAGCATTCTTTCTCTCAAACAATCTCGCTATAACTCTAATAAAATTGTAAGTGTTTGTGAAAAATGTGGGAAAAATATGGGAACAGAAGTTCATCATTTACAACACCAAGTAGATGCAGATACAAATGGCATTATTAAAACAGATGATGCTATATTTCATAAAAATAATTTAGCTAATTTGATGACATTATGCGAGACATGTCATAATGAAATACATAAAACAAATACTAAACAAAAACGTGTTAAAACAACAAAAGGAACTCTTCTATCTAAATTATAATATTATATAAAAATGTTAAAAGATATAATCAAAAGGTTATTACACATTATACTCCAATTTTAGCAAAACTCTAAAAATGGAAAATCCCCTATCTATTCAAAGAATGGAAGAACTAGAAGAAGATATCATCAAATTGAAATAATAAATAAAAATAAATTATTTATTATTCTAACGTTTACGTGTATAACGTCTTTTATTTTTTTTAGTTCTGTGCTTTCTACTTTTTCGTCTACCACCTAATTTAAGTCCTGGACAAGCTAAATCAGGTGCTGCTTGAGTATTAAATGGATTAGCCATTTCACCTTTTTGAGGACATAAGTCGCCTTTTAAAGGAACCATTTTTTCAATTAAAGTATCAAATGCTTGCTTAGTCATTCTCCTATCTTCAGCTACTTCACCACCAATTTTAAGCGTAGGTTTACCAGAAGATAATTTAGAAAATGACGAAAACATACTTTTCTCGTTAGTAGAAGTGCTGCTCGTGGTATTTGCTGTTGGTTTAGAACTAAATAATGAAAATAATCCACCTCCAACAGCACTCTCTGAACCTTTTAATTGATCAAGAGCATTAGGATCTACCTTAGCTAATTCAGCATCTTCTATTGCGTCAAGATTTGAAGGAGTTACTCTAGCTTTATTAACATCAAAGAAAATGACTTTATAATTATTAGTTTGTCCCATAACTAATCTGCAAATTGTGCTTTTACTAGGTCCTCTAGATACTTCCTGAGCAATACCAATACCTTTTATAAATTTTGGAATATCAACAGCTTTTGTGTACATAATATCAAGATAAATAGTATGTGATAATGGATTAGGTAAATATGTTCTTGTTTTATAATTTTGACAATCTAAATTAGATTTATAACTGACATTAGGGGTTGGTCTCATAGTGAGTGTAGCGTTACAATGTTCCACTACTTCCATACGCATTTTACTATCATCTGAACAAGGATGTTGAAAACCGGTTTTAGGAGGCAAAGCTGCAACAGGGTCGCCTCTTGTTATTATTCTTAAAAATAATATTTTCTTTTGCATTGCAAAATTACAAAATTTTTTAGCTACAGAACTTCCCATACAACGAGGCGCACCTAAACTTACACATACTATATTATCTGCTAACACATTATATGGCGCGGAATCATACGGAGCAGTCTTTTTAATACCCATCCATAAATAAGCAAAATTACTACACATTGCGCCTCCAAGAGAATGACCTGTGGTGAATATTTTAACTGAGTTTGGTGCGGTTGCTCCTAAAAAATCAGTAGCTAAATAACGCATAGTTTCAACAATAGTATGCCCCATTTCACTTGTCGGCTTAAAAATACCATATAAAAATGATTCTGGATTTCCATTTGAATCGTTACAAACTTTTAATGGAACAACCGAAGTTGGTTTGGAATAAAGTGCAGCCGTTTTAGCACTATATGTTCCTCTAAAAAGTAATAATATTGTATTTGGCATCCTCTTATCAGCTACAACATAAATTTCACCATAATTTGACCAACCAATAGAAATATATTTAACTTGTTCTGATTGTGTTTCTTCTCCTGGAACAGGAAACTTTTTCTCACCTTTTAAATCACCATTAATTATATTTATATTTTGTGGCATATTTAAACCAATGAAATCAATAAAATTTTTTCCTTTATAATCATATTCATAGTTTGCAAATATATCATCACTTCCTTTATCTAATCCAAAAATTTTTTGATCATCTAATAAATCACCTAAATTATTTGAATCGACCCCATTTATTCCTTGTAAAATTTTTGGCTGAATTACAGGGCCCATTATTTGATTATAACTAGTCAAAAAATTGTTATCATTTAAATAAGCAAGTCTAGCTAATGTTGCACCAAGAAATGAGATGAAATGAACATCTCCATATCTATCTGCTTTTCTGTTTAAATTACTTATTGTATTTAACATATATTACAATAAGAAATTAATGCCTTCTTCTGTGTCTTCTACTTCTACGACCACCTGTTAATGAGCGACTACGGTTTCTTTTGCTAACACTTTTAGCAACACTCTTGACACTTTTAACGCCTAAATCTAAACCAGTTGCCATTGTTCCGTAGACAGCAGATACGCCTTTTTCAACAATTGGTATAGAGGATTCAGCAACACTTTTAGCAGTAGTTCCTACCCTTTTCAAACCATTATCAATTACAGGTAAAGTTTTACTAGCAGTTTTTTTTATAGTTTTTTCCAAAAAATTAGATTTATTTTTACGCGATTTTGTCATTATAAATTAAGTATATAAAATATTTATTTATATTAGATGGATTTAAAATATTTACTAAAGATTTTTATTATAATTTTCCTAATTCTATCGTTTATTATTTTTATAAACACAATAGCTTCAATTTTTAACGAACTAGAACAGTCAAAAGAATTAGTAAAAGACGTAACTATTGAAGGCATGAATCCTTTAACTACAAGTAGTAGTAAGGCATTTTGTGATACAAATAAAGGTTTTAATTCAGAAATATCATGTAATGCTCTTACAAAATATAATTGTGGGTTGACATCATGTTGTATTTGGACAAGTGAAAAAAAATGTAAAGCAGGTAATCAAGATGGTCCATTATTTGGTTCTGATTCTAATGGTAAAACAATCCCGTTAGATTATTACTACTTTCAAAATAAATGTTATGGAGAGAATTGCCCTTAAAATTAAGTTGTTTAATCGTTATACGCGATTCGTTTGCTAATTCTTGAACAATTGGATTATTATTGTAGTCCTCTAAATAAATAATATCTCTAATACCACAAGCAGCTATAGAACGAAAACAATTTACACATGGATAATGAGTTATATATATTTTTGAATTTTCAAGACTTGTTCCACGTTTAGCACAATCAGAAATTGCATTTATTTCACTATGAATTATTGATTGCTCATGATTATCTTGAACACGAGATATGTGTGGAGCTCCAGGAATATATCCATTATATCCCATAGAAATAAGACGATTGTTTTTTACAATAACAGAACCTACATTAAGGCGAGAACATGGACTACGTTGAGAAGCTAAAAGTGCAATCGACATAAAATATTCATCCCAATTTAGTCTTTCATTATTTTCTTTTGTTAATTGACAAATTTTAGAGAACATGATTAAATATAATAATTTATAGTTAATCATGTTTAAGTAGTTATAAATAGAACAAATTTGAATATTATAATAATGCTCTAAAAATAAAAATTTAACTGATGTATATATAATAATGTTTTACAATGTAAACAATTCGAATATGCTTACGCATTTTTATCCAATCACATCGCCACATATTGCTACTAATAACGCTATAACTACTAATTTTAGAATAAACAATATTGATATATCTAATAATTTTTTTGGACTCGGAATAAATTCAAAAATACCTGTTAGTCGAATTATCAATATTCCTTATAATATTAATGGAACAAGTATTGGGACTTTATTTGAATTAAATTTAATAAAAGATATCTCTGGAGGAACTATAAACTCCGATTATAATATATTTTCACCAAGTAGTCCAAGTAGTCATAATGGGTTACTTATACAATTTTATAATTCAAATAACATCTATAACATTAGTTTTAATTATAACGTGGACATTTCATTTGTAATGATTGGAGGAGGAGGAGGAGGAGGGGATGCCGCCAATAGTAATGCTGGAGGAGGAGGAGGAGCAGGACAGCTTATAACTGGATATATAAATTATAAAACTGGTAACAAGTTAAGTATTTTAAATGGCGCAGGTGGTCTGAATAACTATGTTAGTTCTCCAACGAACCCTTCTGGGGGTCCAACATATATATATTATAAAAATTCTAATGATGAGATCTTATACGATATCAGTGCCAATGGGGGGGGATATGGCGGTATAGGTAAAATATCTAGTCCTAATGTAAGAGGCAGTAGTTCAGGTGGGTCTGGAAGTTGGTCAACCGGCGAACCGTATGCAGGAATTTCGACGTCACCAGGGTTTGGAGCAATCCAAATAAACAATATAGGTCCTTTCAGTAATCTTATGACTTATTCTTATACTGGTGGTGTAGGTAATCGTCAAGCAAATGATACTGGTGGTGGTGGTGGTGGTGGTGGAGCAGGCGGCGAAACCAATTGGGTATCTAATGAATTTCCTGGAGTTGGGGGTAGTTGTAAAACAATAACCTATGGAAATTATAACTTTTATCTTGGTGGTGGTGGTGGTGGTGGCGGTCGTACTGGTGGGTTAGGTGGCTTGGGTGGTGGCGGTGGTGGTGGCCAAGGTGGTGGGTGGTCTAATGGTCTTGTTAACGGAGAGTGGGGCGCCTCGAATACCGGGAGCGGTGGCGGGGGCGCGGGGAATAACGGTGGCTACGGTGGTAGGGGTGGTTCGGGAACAGTAATATTTTACATCATACCTTCAGGAGTATCTTAATCTTGAGCCGGTTCCGCTGATATAAATAAACACACAACAAAGCTATTATAATTTTCACTATTTATTTTGTTGAAACTGACACCATATGTGTAAGAGCCTATCCTTTCTACATAATATATTATTAATCTAAAATAAAAAAATTGATTATAATTTAAAAACATATTAGAATAATATACAATATAATATATAAGACATGATAATTCCCGTTAAATGTTTTACTTGCGGTATGGTTATTGCTGATAAATATCGATTTTATCAAGCAGAAGTTCGTAAGAGAAAATTATCAAAAAAAGTAGGAGCTGATTCCAATGAAATTGACAAAGTTCTTTATTTAACAAAAGAATTTCACGAAAAGACACCAGAAGGTGAGGTTCTAGATGAATTAAATATGAAAAAAATGTGTTGTAGAAGGCATTTCTTAACTCACGTTGATATTGAATAATTTCTTAACATATTATATAAATGGGTAAAACCAAAGGTAGTTTCGCTAAAAAGTCTTCTAGAAAGCAAAAAGTTTATAAAATGGTAGGTTGTTCTAAAAAAACTCGTAAAATTTATTTAGGTGGTAGTACCGATACTCCTTTAACTTACACTGGTGAACCTTCTTTTTCTTTACCAAACCCAAATTTAGCTTATACAGGTAAGGGTGGTTCTTCATGCGGTTTAACCACAAACACTAGTCTTCCAACAAATACTAATGCCGCAAATCCTACTCTTCCTAATACTGGTCCTGTTTCTAATGGAACAAATACCATATTTAGCAGTGCTTTAGGTCAACAAGGCGGAAGCTGTGGTTGTGGCTCTTCATTAATGATGGGTGGAGGGAGAAGAAGTAAAAAAGGAGGTATGTGTTCTACGTGTGCTTTAGGAACAATGGCTGGTGGTGCTAAACATAGAGAAGGATGTAAATGTAGGGAAGGATGTAAATGTAGGGAAGGATGTAAATGTAGGGAAGGATGTAAATGTAGGGAAGGATGTAAATGTAGGGAAGGATGTAAATGTAGGGAAGGATGTAAATGTAGTAAATGTAAAGGAATGAAAGGTGGAAATGCTGGTATTCCTTATCCAAATGGTCAAGTCGGAGCACCATGGACACCAAGTGTTGGTGGATGGCCAGGCGTAGATGGTGTGCCTGGTAACAGTAATTACTATCCAGTAAACACATATAGTGGTGGGGATCCACAAACATCTATGGTAGATGTTGGTGCTAACCCGCCATTTTTAAATATTAAAGGGGGTAAAACTAGAAAACAAAGAGGCGGAACATTATCAAATTTTTTAACTCAAGATCTAATTAATTTAGGAAGACAATTTCAATTTGGTATGGGAAGTGCTTATAATTCGTTGGCTGGATATGCTGCTCCAGTAAATCCAATGCCTTGGAAAGGCCAATTACCTTCAAGAGTGCCATTTAATCCTGCTACAATTTAATTTTTTTCTAATAATAGTTTATAATGGCTTCATTTCCAAAGTCTTTAAAAGATTTATGCACACCAGCATCATTATATTTTATTATTTCGATGATTGGTTTAGTTATTGTTATGTTTCAAAATTTAAGTAACTCAAATAGTTACAATGTAGGAAATTTCTCTTGCCGTGTCCCAAATACATTTTTTGTATTTGTTGTTAAATTTATATACATAATTTTCTGGACATATGTTCTTAACTTAATTTGTAAAGACGGACATATTGGCATCTCTTGGTTACTAGTTCTGCTTCCTTTCATTCTCTTATTTGTTATGATGGGTTTGTTAATGCTTAATATGTAAATAAAATTATAAAATTATATAATTTATTACACCTTTTCTCATTTCAAACGCCCATTTTGAAATGAGAAAAGGTGTAAATAGTTCAATTTCTGTGTTATTTCAACACAAAAATTGTAATAAACCGTTAAGGCCCATCACACTCATTCCCTAAGTCTCGATAATCCTGAAAAGTGTGCTGTCAACATGTGCATTGCTGAACACAATGTCAAACAGGTTAGCAAATAACATTTGTTATAGCTTTGCTTAGAGATATTAGTCGACTATTGAATTTCAAAATAGCCAAAAAAATCTTTTCCAAAGCCGAAATACTATTTTATATTATTTTTTATTAAGATATAATATAAAATGACACGTAATATTTATGTAGGAATATTTTTCCTGTCAGAAAATTATTCACGCGGTATAAATTCAACTATCGATTATTTCAACAGTATAACCCCAGAAAATAGTTTAGTATTTGAAAAATATATTGTAGATGGAACTCCTGAATTAACAAGTAGCTGTTTAAATGATTTTTTAACAAAATATCCATCAGGCGATCGTGCGACAATATCAGAAAGAACGACAATAATATTAGAGATTTCAATACAATTACAAACATTAGGACTTAACATCCCGTGTTTTTCAATTACAGCATCATCATCGCTTATAAAATCGTTACCTAATTCTTTAACATATGCCCCATTTGATAAATATGCTGTTATGTGTAATTTTATGATTTATCGAGAATATAAAATGAAACATTTAAAAGTTTTATATGAACCAAACACATTGGATGATGGATATTTTCAAAATTATATTGAATTAATGCAAATAGAAGGTAGACTAGTAGACATTCCAATAGAGGTTGATACAATTGTGTTAAATAAAAATTATAACTTACATGAAGATACGTCAATTGTAATGTTATTAAAAGATTATTCGTTAATAACATCGTCTTTTTTATCACAAATTCCAAAAGGGTGTTATATTTCGATGACAGATATAAATGATAACATTAATGATATTTTTGGAGATATTCCAGCATTTGTTATGATACCTTTTCCTAGATATTATACAACTACTACACAAAATGTATATAACAGTTTAACAGATAAAAATAACTTTTTCTATAATGTTTATGGGTTTTTTGATATTTTATATACTATTAATTTTTTTACAAAAAATGATAAAGAATTTAATTTAGAAAATTACGTAGCTTCAAATGCTTTTTCAATAATTCCACCCGCTTTCGGTTATATATCTTTAAATTTAGACATACATGGCACAGATAGTGGTGTGTATAATATTATTTTTACAAAAAAATCAGTAGTTGAAAATGGAGTAAGTTTGTTTAATTTATATAATAATGGACAAATGGAAAATTTTTCACAAAGTAAAGAAATATTTATGTCAACGGGAATTGATCCTTTTTTTTTATCAAACGTTTATATTTGTAGAAACGAATCTATTATACACTGGAAGATTAAACCGTCCCCTTTACAGCAATTATCAGTATAAAAAGTGTATAATAAAACAAATTTATACACTTGAAGTTTCAAAATGGCACCTTTTAGAAAAAATATCGGTGTAAATTTACACCCTTGAAGATTTAAAACCGCGCCTTTTAGGAAAATTATCGGTATAAATTTAGTAATATTTGTCCCATTTTAAATCTTCAAGGGTGTAAAAATATTTGTCATATTTTACACCTTTGAAGATTTAAAACCGCGCCTTTTAGGAAAATTATCGGTATAAATTTAGTAATATTTGTCCCATTTTAAATCTTCAAGTGTGTAATAAAATAATATAAATATATTATATATTATATATGTCAAACAAAATTAAAAATGGAATATCATACGAAAGTAATGGTTGGAAATATATATCCATTCATGGAAAACCTGGAGAAAGAGGATATGCTTATGGATATTTATGTGCAAAAGATTTTAAAGAAATCCAAACAATCTTAAAATTTATAATGATGGAAGCTTATGGAAAAGATTGGGATTACTTTATTAAAGAAATATCAGATGATTTTAAAGATATGACTGAAAAAGATTTTCCTGAACTTTATGAGGAAATGGTTGGTATAACTGAAGGTTTAAATGCAGCTGGAACTAAAACTACCATTGATGAAATAATTGCTTGGAATTTTTATTGTTCTATACCATATTGGTATTCGTCTGTTTCTGAGTCACGTACATCAAAAGAAGGTGGTGCAAAGGATCATTGTAGCGCCTTTATTGCAGTTGGAGATTGGACTGAAGATGGAAAAATAGTTTGTGCTCACAATTCTTTTGTTGACTATATTGACGGTCAATTAAGTAATGTCGTATTAGATATTAATCCAGATAAAGGTCATAGAATGATAATGCAAACATCGCCGTGTTGGATTTGGAGTGGTACAGATTTTTTTGTAACTTCAAAAGGTATTATTGGAACTGAAACAACAATTGGCGGTTTTATTCCATATGAAAAACGTTTTCCGATTGGTTACAGAATAAGAAAAGCAATGCAATATGGAAATACAATGGACGAGTATTGTGAAATACTTTTACATGAGAATTCAGGTGATTATGCTAATTCTTGGTTGTTTGGAGATATAAATACAAATGAAATTTTACGTATTGAATTGGGTCTTAAATATCATAATATTGAGAGAACAAAAAATGGTTTCTTTATAGGTTTTAATGCTCCTTATGATGAACGTATTAGAAATTTAGAAGTAAATAATTCAGGGTTTTATGATGTTAGAAGACATCAAGGAGCCAGATTAGTTAGGCTTGGAGATTTGATGGATGAATACAAAGGAAAAATTAATATTGATGTCGCTAAGAAAATAATTAGTGATCATTATGATGTCTATTTAGAAAAAGATAATAATCCATGTTCCAGAACAATTTGTTCTCATTATGATTTAGATGCAAGAGAATATATGTCTCAAGAATCTAGACCAAAACCATTTGCTCCTCGTGGTGCTGTTGATGGCATAGTTTGTGATACAAATTTAGCTAAGAGAATGGGATTTATTGGACGTTTTGGAAATTCATGCGGTATGCCCTTCATTAAGGATGATTTTTGTAAAAAACATAGACAATATTATAAATTTTGCCCATATTTAAAGGATAGACCAAGTGAACCTTGGACTGAATTCACTAGTGACAACGCTAAAATAAAAAGTAAGTTTAGATTAACTAAAAAAGGTGGTAGAGGGTTAAATAAAACTAAAAAAATAAAAAAGAATTAAGAGTTCTTTTTATTATTACGTATTTCAAGATGATTACATATATTATTATCGCCTAGATGTGTTTTGCCACATCTACACGTTAAAGGTAAATTTTCAAGATCTTCATAAAAATATTTAATAAAATTATGAACACCACCAACATTATCAATATTTATATGATTACCAAACTGACCATTATTTAATATTGGGTCTCTTGTTATAATATTAAAATCTAAAACACATATTTTAATATCTCCAATTGTAATTATTTTATTAGTATATTTTTTATTATCTAATATAATATCTTGTTCTGATAATACATAATCACGATTAACAATATAATTCATTAAGTTAACTTGATCACTATAACTACCAAATTTTTTTGATTTCATATTGTCTAATATATTTTTCATAAAGTGAATTGAACTAGGTTTTAAAATATAAAATCCACTGCAAACACCAAAACCTAAAATTTTACTACATTCTGGAGGAAAAGATTTATTTCCACCTATTTCAGTAGATATAATAATATCATATGGCAAATCCACAAGCGGTTTGATATTTTTTTCAATAATAATATCTTGGTCAATATGAATTACATTTTTGTTATGTGTTTCGATCATATTTATAATAGAATTTAATCTTACAACATCCCAAAATGCATATTCATTATTTAATTTAAAATTTAAATTATTGAATTCATTCACACCTAATGTATTTATAGTAAAATTTTTGCCACATTTATCATTAATTCTTTTAAGCCAATGCTCTTTAATTTGTGTATATTTATTGCCAAAATTTAAGCTTACAATTATATTTTCTTTATCCATATTATAATACATTTTTCAAAAAATATTTAAGTATTAATTATGGAAATATATTTGGTAAATTTTGTATTAAATTAACTGCTTTAATATTTTTATCTGTATATGTTTTTCTATAATATATATTTGGATTATTTAATATTGTAATGATTACCATTATATCTTTTTGAATATCTCCTCCTAGAATAACAACATTTTCAAGATATTTATTTAAATTTTTACAACCCAAGTAAATTGGCATACAATTATACATTAATGGAGTAATAACCTTTTCTGAAAAATAATGATTACAAATTGTATTTTCAATACAAATAGAAAAAGAATATGTTTCATAAGGTTCAGCATCATTAAATTCACCAATAACTCTACTATACTTATATTGCTTTGAACCGCGACCATAAATATCAATTGGTAAATTAAGTTCAATAATTTTTTGAACCAATTGATGACGATATAAATGTCCAGGCGCAAATTGTTTTTCACTTACAATAATAGACATTAATTTATTTTTAAATGAAATTTCTCTTGGAGGCCTTGAATGCCACATATAGCCAAAATGTTCTATAAATGGTTCTGGTAAATCAAATTTATCGCCAATAAAATATCTTCCGATATATTTTTTAGCATATTCTATAAATCGTGGTGTTAAACCTAGAAAACAAATAGGTTCAAAGGCTAATCCTAGAACATTTTCTTTTGGTATTTTTAACTCAGGCATAGCAGTATTCATAATAATAGCATGTGTAAAATCATCATTATTTGTAAAATAATATTTTTTATCTTTACCATAAAAAGAATGCTCATTAGAATAATTAATTCTTTCAAACGTTTCTTTACATTTATTACTTGGAGCAAATGAACAAAAAATTAATTTTAATAATTATTATTAATTAATTAATTAATTAAATATTATTTAAATAATAATGATAATAAATATTTTAAAAAAATATGATTATTATAATATAAAATGGATAAAGAAAACATATCTTGGAAATTAATTGATAAATATTTTAATGATAATCCAAATTGTTTAGTATCACATCATTTAGAATCATTTAATGATTTTTTTAAAAGTGGTATCAAAAGTATCTTTCATGAAAATAACCCAATTAGGTTTATTGAAAGAGAAGACGAAGGTGTTCCTGGTAAAAGAAATGAATGTTTATTGTATTTAGGAGGCAAAGAAGGAAATAAAATTTATTATGGTAAACCAGTTATTTATGATGATAATAATGCACATTATATGTTTCCAAACGACGCAAGATTGCGTAATATGACTTATGGAATAACGATTCATTATGATGTTGATGTAGATATTATATACTATGTTGGCGATGAAAAGAAAACATATAATATGTTGATTAATAAAGTCTATTTGGGTCGATTTCCTATTATGCTTCAATCAGATTTATGTATATTAAATGGCATGAATAGAGAAGTAAGATTTAATGCTGGAGAATGTCGTAATGATTATGGTGGTTATTTTATTATTGATGGTAAAGAAAAAATAGTTATCCCACAGGAAAAATTTGCTGATAATATGCTTTATATTAGAAAATATGGGGAAGATGATATATATAGTTATTCAGCTGAAATTCGTTCTGTTTCAGAGGATTCCTCAAAACCAATAAGAACAGCCTCTGTTAAATTTGTATCACCATCATCATCTTATAGCAATAATCAAATTGTTGTAGCTGTTCCAAATGTAAAAAAACCAGTTCCATTATTTATTTTAATGAGAGCATTAGGTGTTATTTCAGATAAAGATATTATTAGAACTTGTTTATTAGATATTGAAAAAAATGAATCAATGGTTGATTTATTTATTCCTTCTGTACATGACGCTAATAAAATTTTTACACAACAAAATTCTCTTCAATATATTGCTGAATTAACAAAGAGGGGTACTATATCTGGTGTTATTGAAATTTTATCTGATTATTTTTTACCACATATTGGAGAATTAAATTTTCTAGAGAAAGCATATTTTGTTGGTTACATGGTTTATCGTTTATTGAAAGTATATACAAAAGAAGAAAAACCTACAGATCGTGATAATTTTAGATTTAAAAGAATTGAATTATCTGGAACACTTATTTATGATTTGTTTAGAGAATATTATTTGATTCAAAAGAAAGATATTGCGCGTAAAATAGATGAAGAATATT
>Ga0255214_1000032_pt1 | contig 39652 bp, 26 predicted proteins | sample Miss_Law_RepB_8d_FD_189951 | JGI IMG/M metagenome (GOLD analysis project Ga0255214, IMG submission 189951) | Freshwater microbial communities from Mississippi River, Louisiana, United States - Miss_Law_RepB_8d | ecosystem: Environmental > Aquatic > Freshwater > River | place: USA: Louisiana... | reverse complement strand
TTTTGCTGCATAAGAAAATGTCCATTTATCCCATAGACATCCATTTTCTTTTAACCATTTCATATTTTCTAAATTTCCATTTTTCGCTGCATATGAAAATGTCCATTCATCCCATTCACACCCATTTTCTTTTAACCATTTCATATTCTCTAAATTTCCATTAAAAGCTGCATTTGAAAATGTACGTTTGTCCCATACACACCCATTTTCTTTTAACCATTCCATATTCTCTAAATTTCCATTTGAAGCCGCTTTTTGAAATGTCAATTCGTTCCATTCGCATCTATTCTCTTTTAACCATTTCATATTATCTAAATTTCCATTTAAAGCTGCTCCTTCAAATGTCAATTTGTTCCATTCGCATCCATTTTCTTTTAGCCATTTCATATTTTCTAAATTTCCATTTAAAGCTGCATAATAAAATGTATATTCATCCCATTTACATCCATTTTTTTTTAACCATTTCATATTCTCTAAATTTCCATTATAAGCTATATTATAAAATGTTTTTTTTGTAAATACCACCTCTCCATATTCTTTTTTTATATATTTAAGCATTTCTACATTTTCTAAATAATGCGTCGTTTTTTCATTTATTATATATCTATTCTTATTCCTTTTATCTATCGCAAATTTTAACATACTCATTGATCCACAAAAATTTTTTATTTTAAAACATCTTATTTCACTTCTATTTATTTTATTGAATTCTATATTCTCACATAATTTACTCGTTTGTAATAATAATTTCTTTTCATCTTCATTCAATAATTCCTCAAAATACCTCACACAAATTTTTAATATATTTATCATCATTATTATTAATAAGTGTAAATTAACTTTATATGTATTTGATATTTCATTTTTTTTATATATCAATCCCATATTTCTCTTTTATTTTTTTTCATACTATAACATATCGAATATCCATTTTATCTTAACTATATCACAATCTCTAAATTCCCATCATAAACTGCATAAGAATTGGAATTATTTTAATTATCATTATAATATCTTTTCTATAATCAATCTTTAATTTTTTATTTGTAAATTAAATTATTCATTCGATTTTTTTCTAATTTTAACATTATTTTTCTTAGTCTTTGTTGCTGTTCTTCTATATTTGTACGACTATTTATTTTTTTATGTTCTGTCATATTTTCAAATTCTACATCTGCCAATAAATTTTTTATTACTTGTTCCATATTCTTTGATATATATGTTACACAATATTCTGGATCTGTATTATATAACAACGATTTTTCATTATTGACTTCCACATTTTTATATCCTATATTCAATGTAGTAATATCATCCTCAGACACAATATATTTATATTTATTTATTGTCGTTGTTGTTCCTGTTATATTACATAAATATATTGATAAATTTAACATATTTTTTAACTCACTATTTCTCTTATTTGTCAAAACTGGTATGTCCAAAAAATGTATTGTTTCCGCAACTCTCACCATATCCATCATATGTGAACATTTAATTAAATATAATACCAATCTGTATTTTATTGAATATTTCCTTTCTTTTGTGTCTTCCATTGTAACTTCATTATAATTTTTCCCTATTATTTCATAATACATCTCTATTTCTTCTTCTGTAAATAAATCTTTTTTGTATGAACAATAACTTTTGAAATTTTCAGCAGAATACTTCGCATAAGCCTTTCTGGAATACATTAAATCCATTATGATTTCTACTTTTTCTTTATATTCATGTCCATCCTTATCCAATATTTTTTCTTCCGTTTTGTTTTCATCATTATAAAATTTAAAATTTAATTCTTTATTTTCATCTACATCTACATCATAATGAATTATTTGATTTTGATTGTCATATATTATAAATTTTTTATTAAATTCTTTTGGATAATTCGGATCATTTGTCCCTTTAGTTGATTGTTCTGACTTTCTTCCTGATATAAAATATAATATTGCTATACTAGTTTTTAATATTATTTCTGGTTCCTTTATCAATAATTCTCTCCATTCATTCAACATTTCTATATCATATATCTTTTTTTTATCAACCGTCCTTATATCATTTATTATTGGTATATCACATTTATTTTCTTCTTTATACCTATATGTTGAAACATAATTATATTTTAATATAATTAATGAATATAAATATGCTATCATTGCGCTCCTTACTATATGAGCCATTCCATGATTTGGCCTTGTGAATTCAACACCATTTATAATATCTGTTAATTGTATATTAAAAAAATTATCAATATCAATCATTACAAATGAATTTTGTCACTCCCTTATTCTAAAATGATCTGTATATGGCTTTTTATAATAATTAATATATGCGAACTTTAATGCTTCAATAAAATCTTTATTTAATAATGGATTGTCTGTATATTCATATTTTATTTGTTTATGTAATCCTTCTTCATATGTATCACACAATGTAAATTCTAAATATTCTTTTTCATTTTCATAAATTATACCTTCAAATAATAATAGTGAATTTTTATCTAATAATACTTCTTTTTCTTCAATAAAATGACTATAATCATCAATTAATATCCATTTTTTATTGTTTTTATTTATTTTAATTTTTAAATTATATTTTTTACTAAACGTACTATTCATATTATATGATACAGACATATATGAAGGAATTATTATTATATCTCCTTTTCTTAAATTACTATAATTCACCACACTTATTTGTTTATCTTTCTCTATAAAAAAACCAAATAAATCTTGTCCAGAATAACAATAAAAAACATCATTTATCCTATCATCAAAAAATTTCTTCAATCCTTTTTGTTGTTGTCCATTCGTTTGTTCCATTATTGTTTTTAATTTTATTTTATTGTAATTCTCAAATAATTCATCCATTTTTTTAATATTTTCTATTTGTGTCTCATCATATATCTCAGTAATATAGCTATTTATTAAATATGTATTTAAGTCGAGATATAAATTACCTGTATATTTTTTCAACACTCTAATTTCATTGTATTTTTTTAAATATTTACCATTTCCATTTTCATCTACATTTTCTAATTTTTTTTTATATATACTTTCTTTAATTTCATTTTGTTTTACATTCAATAATAAATATGGATGTTTATCTAATGGATTTAAATATTGTGTCATATCAGCTATTATATTCGCTAATGATTGATTTACTATTTTTGTTTCATTGATTTTTTCTTTATAATATATATACAAATTATTGTTATCAACATAATCTTTAAACATATCCATTAAATTATCTTTATCTTCTTTATTTTGTAATAATAATTCAACTTTTTTAACTTTATTTTTTAAATATTCATACTCGCCATTCAATATTTGTTGTTCATATTTTTCATTTAAATAATTTAATAGCCATTTTTGATAAGTTATTGAATATAATATTAACACCTTAACTTTATTAAACAATTTAAAACTCTTATAAAAATTGTTATATTTATATGAATAATCTAATGTTGTAATTGTTGTTAATAATAATGATGAATATTTTAATCCATTATTTGATTTTATTATTGATTTTTCCATTTCATATTGATTAAATATTGATCCATTCAATAATCCTTCAAAATTATCTTTCTGTATATCACTTACTGGCATATAATACACATTATAAATGTCATTATTTGTGTATAATTCTTCATATTTTTTATTCATATTTAAATTATTAAATTTAATATCTTTTTTATTTTTTTGCACAATTGACCTATTTTTATATTTTTGCAAAAATATTATTTTTATATATATTGATATAAATCCATTCCTCGTTCCTAAATAAAATAATGGTTTTTTCAAATCCATATAATATTCTTTTATTGTTTCATCAACTAAATTTTTGTTTTCTAATGTTTTATATATATTATACCTCGTAATTAATCTATATTCTTTTGATAACTCTTCATTCAAATAATTAACCAATTTTATTGAAAATTTTTCAATTTCATTTTCATTCTTTATATGTATATCATAGTCAAATGATTTCATCATATATTTTGATTTTATAAATGCATTTATTGCTTTGCCACCCGTTATGTAATAATCTATATCATTTATTTTTTTTATTGAATCATCAAACAATAATTCTACTATATCACATAAATCATATTCTAATATCATTCTGAAATCATTTATATCTAAATACGATTTATTATATATTAAAAATTTTATATCATCTTTTTTTATATCTATAAATGAATTATTTATATTAATAGTTCCAACATCATTATTTGTACAATTAAATCCAAATATTCTCGAACCATCCATATTACTATCTAATTGTATATTTGTTATATTATAGCATCCCGATAAAAAATATCCCCCTACTTTCTTTAATGATGAAGGTATATATATTTTTTTTAAATTTATGTTATTATTCATAAAATTAGAACCTACACTAACTAGTGTTTCTGGCAATATTATTTCTTCCAATTTTCCCATATTATTATTCAAAAAATTATCTTTTATCTCTATTATTTTATTCAATTTATGCATATCAAAATTGGTTATATTCATACTTGTTATTTTATTTTTTTTATCATTGTTTTTATTTTCATTTTTATTGTCATTTTGTGTTCTTCTTTTATTTTTATGGCCACAAAAATTATTACCTATTTTTCGTAATTCATTATTTTCATTTATATTTATGTTTTGTAATTTAATACATCCCGTCATAAAATCATCTTTTATTTCTATTGTTTTTTTTGGTATTGTTATATTTGTCAAATTAATACATTCATTTAAAAAATTATCATTTATTATTTTAATTTTTTTTGGTATTCTCATATATTGCAATCGTTTACATTTTTCCATAAAACCATCACCAATTTCTTCAACATCGTCCCCGAATTCTATATTCATAATATTATCACAATTGCTCAGAAAATAATTGCCTATTTTTTTCAATTTTTTTGACATTTTTATTTCTCGTAATTGTTTACATTTTACCATAAAATAATCACCAATTTCTTCAACATTATCTCCAAATTCTATACTTTCAAGGCTGGAACACGAATCTAAAAATCCATCATCAATTATTTTTATTTCATTTGATAATTTTATTTTTTTTACATACTTATATTTAAAGAAAAAATATTTATCTATAGCCTTGACAGAATCTGGCATTATTAATTCTTCAAAACATACCCTTCTACATTCTCTAACATATATTTTTATTGTATTATATGAAAATGTTAATTTTGATAATATATTGTTGTCATTTTTATCTTCTGTATTTGTTAAATGTATGCCATATTCACAATCTAACATTACATTTTTTATATATAAATTCTCATTTATTATTTTTTGTAAATTTACTTCAATTATGTCATTTTTAGTCAAATAATAAAATATATATATATAATCTACATTTTCCTTCAATATCTTTTTATTGCCAAATTTTCCTACATTATCATACACATCATTATTCATATTAAATGCAATATATTTATATTCTGAAACATTATATCCTTCTTCATTAATATGTTCATCAAAAAAATATGTTTCTACATCTATATCTTCTAATCTGTTGAATTAAGGTTTTATGTCTTTTTATAGTCATAAATATTAATTTTTTTATGACGTTAATTTTTTTAAAAATTTTAATTGTAAAAAATAAAAATTTAATTTAAATAATTGTTATAAATTAAAAAATAATATATAATATATATAGTAAGGGAGAGTATTTCAATTTTTTTTTGACTATTTTAATGGCACTTTTCTTCTACATATAACAAATATATTTTTAATTATATTTGTTATATTTATTGATTATTATTATAAAACATATTAAAATGTAAGATTCAAAACACACCTTTTTGTGAACATATCTACAATTTATTGCCCTAAATTTTTTTAATCTACAAAAAAAATTTTCAACATTTATTCTTGGATATTTATTGTATTTTTCGTTAATTTTTTTTCTGTCTTTCTTGCTATTCTTTTTACATGGAGTTATTAAAGTTATATTTTTTTTAGTCAATTTTTGTTCTGTTTCTTTTCCTATATATGCCAAATCACCAACTAATTTTATATTTTTTCTTTTCTTATTAGAAATATAATCTACATTTTCCATAAGTTTTTCAGTGAATTGACTGTCATGAATATTGCCTTTTGAAATTTCATAGTTAATTGGTATTTGATTTTTATCACAAACAACATGTATTTTAGTAGATTTTCTATGTTTATCTGCATAATTATAACCGATTTCTTCTCTCCCTTGAATATTTCTTATTGACGTACTATCTATGAATAATTGATTGGACTTGTTTTTGTCTAGATATTCATCACGTAATTTATTGTAAATATTATTAAATATATTTTTTTCAGTCCATAATTTAAATTTTTTATATACAGTAGTATAATTACATTCACAAACTAATTTACGCCAAGGAATTCCAGTTTCGATAACATAAATAATTTTACTAAGAATATAACAGGTTTGAAATTTATTTTTTCTGGATGGCTTAAACTCTTTATCGATTAAATTACTAAAAGAAATTAATAATTCTGTATGATCATTATTAACACACATATAATATACTATAATATAATTTTTTACTTAAAAAATTATATTTTTAAATTAATTAATAAGACTGAACAAAAATTGAAAATTAACAAGGAGAAGCGTCTAAAATCCTTAATTCAACAGATTATTCCCCTTTTTCATTTAATATTTTTTTCTGATTAGTACTCATAATTTATAATATATAATTATAATTATATATTATAAATTTTTTAATAATTTTTCAAATTTCATCTAAATATTTTATATTCCTATTATTTATAATATATAAAATATAAAAATATTATATATTATATTATATTATGTCCTTCATAGATACCGTTTTTTTACAAGATAGAACTGCTTATATGAGCATTGATAATCTTAATTTTTCTCAACTTATCAATTCTTCTAACGCTACTGGTTCAACTGGTTCAACTGGCTCTACTGGTTCAATTGGAAATACTGGTTCTACTGGTTCTACTGGTGCAACTGGTCCTAAAGGTGATGATTCTGGCTTAACTGGTTCTACTGGTTCTACTGGTTCTACTGGTTCCACTGGATCTACTGGTTTCACTGGTTATACTGGTTCAACTGGTTCAACTGGTTTCACTGGTAATACTGGTAATACTGGATACACTGGATGTACTGGACCAGTAACTAATTATAGAAGTGGATTTTTAGGTGATGTTTTTATGAGTTTAACTGGTATTGGTGGCTCTGGTTCATCGGGTCCTTCTGGTTATGGACCATATAGTTATGATAATTATACAAAAGAATTAACTGGTATTGAATTAGATGTTGGTAAATTTATTATTATATATACAGATAACACAGGTTTAAATGCAATTATAAATACCAATATTAATGATTTTACAACTTACAATGCTCCATACAATATTAATAATGATCCACAAATATATAATTGTAAAATTCTTAAATTAAGAGATAATAGCAAAATATTAATAGGTTATGTTGATACTAGCAATGCATTGAATTTTATCACTTATGATATATTATTATCAACTTGGTCCCTTAACACATTAATAACCACAATTGAAAATGATTATTCTTTTGTTGAATTGCCTATTAATGATGGTGAAGTAGCCCTTATATATAATGTTAATTCTGGAACAGAAATTAAATATACCACCTCCAATAGTACAGATATTTTATCTTATCCAACTCATACTACCATTTTTAATGGTATAACGAATGCCTTAAATATTATTAAAATTGCATCTAATGATATTGCCATTTCATTTTGGCATGATGATAATATTTTATATAATAAATCAACTGATACATTACATGTAGGTTCTACTTGGTTGTATAGTGTAAATGAAACTTCATTAAATAGATTTTTTTCTACTGACAATTTTTCTTTGGCTGTTAATCCAAAAATTGGTAAATTTATTCTATTAAATAATGATAGAATATTATATATTACTAATGATGACAATAATAACATTAAATATATTATTACTAAAAATGAAAGTTTTGATAATATTGTTGAATATTCTTTACCATTAATTTCTGGCAATAAAAAATCTATTGTTGATGTTCTTTATGATAATCAAGTTTTAAATATGATTGTTGAAGATATTATCAGTCCTTTTAATTTATATAATTGGGAAATTAATTTGTATAAACTTGAATATGTTGAAACCTTAATTGATAATAAAAACACTATATTTCCCTATTATTTTTCTAATAAAGTCATATATAACACTTCAAATAATATAAATTATCTATATTATAAATATGGTCAAACTAATCTAAATATTAAAAAATATATTAATGAAGCTCCATATTATTCTAAAAATCAAACTAACATTATCATTAATACAAAAATTACTGATATCTCCCTTGTCAATTTTTATGAAAAACAAGAAGTTGATGATAAGTTTTTAGATAGCAAATTTAAAATTATTAAAACTTCTAATACTTCCCAAAAAATAGATTATAATCTTATTAATATTTCTGAAAATCACACCATCACTATGCCAAATTCTAATTCTATTTTACCTATTGTTAATAATAATTTCAATAATGTTTATTTAGGATTCACTGGTTCAGCTACTGGCGGTTTTAATAATGTGTCAGTCGGATATAATTCCTTACATAATATTACTAATTCACATCAAAATGTTTCCATTGGCAATAATTGTCTTTCTTCATTATCCATTGGCACTGGAAATATTTCTATCGGTTATAATTCTCTTAACTCATTAACTAATGGTATTGACAATTTAGCTATTGGCTGTAATTCTTTAACTTCCACTTCCGGAACTGGTAATATTGCTATTGGCAATAATTCATTATATAATAACACTTCTGGATATAATAATATTGCGATTGGATATAATTCTGCATATTCCAACATTTCTGCTCAAAATAATTTAAGTATTGGTTATAATTCTTTATATTCCAATTCTTCTGGTGCTGGCAATATTGCCATCGGCAATAATAGTTTAAATTCTGTTATTTCTAGTATTGATAATTTAGCTATTGGCTATAATTCTTTATCTGTTAATACTAATTCTAATAATATCGCTCTGGGTTCTAGAACTCTAAATTCATGTACTACTGGTACTAGAAATATTAGTTTAGGTGTCGACAGTTTAGCATCCTTAATCAATGGTAATGATAATTTAGCTATTGGACATAATGCGTTGCTCCTTGGTACTGGTTCTAACAATATTGCTTTGGGTTCAAGAACTTTAGATGCATGTACTTCTGGCACTGGTAATATTGCCATTGGTGTTGATAGTTTAGGTGCTGTTGTTTCTGGTATTGATAATTTAGCAATTGGTTACAATGCTTTATTAGTTAATACTAATTCTAATAATATTGCATTTGGTTCTAGAACTTTAGATTCTTGCACTTCTGGTACTAGAAATATTGGTATTGGTGTTGATAGTCTAGGGTCATTGATAACTGGTAATGATAATTTAGCAATTGGACATAACGCTTTATTTGTAAATACTAATTCTAATAATATCGCATTGGGTTCAAGAACTTTAGATGCTTGTACTACTGGCACTGGTAATATCGCTATTGGTGTTGATAGTTTAGGTGCTGTCATTTCTGGTATTGATAATTTAGCTATTGGACATAATGCATTACTTGTTAATACTAACTCAAATAATGTCGCATTGGGTTCAAGAACTTTAGATTCTTGTACTACTGGCACTCGTAATATTGGTATTGGTGTTGATAGTTTAGGCACTTTAATAAATGGTAATGATAATGTTGCTATTGGTCATAATGCATTATTAACTGCCGCATCTAACTCTTCTCATAATATCGCAATTGGTTCTCGTGCATTAGATGGACATTCTTTAGGTGGTACAGGAGGTAATATTGCTATTGGTACGGACGCATTAGGTGCATCAAATAATGTAGGTGAATTTAATATTGGTATTGGATATCAATCTTTATCTACATTAAATAATTCTCAATTAAATATTGGTATTGGTGCTTTCTCTCTTAATTCTATCGTTTCCGGTAATAATAATATTGCAATGGGTTATGAAAGTTTAAAAAATTGTACTGTCGATGATAATATTGGTATTGGTGTTAGTTCTCTATTAAGTTTAACTACTGGAACTAATAATATTAGTATGGGTCATGATTCTGGAAGAGCCATTGTTGGTGGTACTGGTAATATTTCTCTTGGTGTAAGTTCACTGTTTTTTAGTAGTTCTGGTTCTATTTCAAATAACACTGTAATCGGTGTTCGTTCGATGTCATCTTTGTCTAATACTCCTCAAACCGTTTCTGTTTCAAATGTAGTATCAATCGGTAGTAGTTCTTCTGTAAATAGCAATGATTGTGTATCTATTGGACATCAATCAAGTGTAGCTTCTGGCTTAACTAATAGTATTGCGATTGGTTCAGGTGTTGTTGTTTCAACAAGCAATACTTTAGGATTAAGTTGTAATGTAACAAATATAGCTGGTAGAAGTATATCAACAAATAATTATTTACAAATTAAATTAGGTGCAACAACTTATTATGTTCCATTATATACTTAATTTTTTATATTTTTTTAAAAAAAAATGAAATTATTATTATATATTATTATAAATAATTATTCTATTATTATTTTACTATAAATTATGAATATAAATAATAATTTAAAACCTCTTATACACATTATAGGTATGACTAGATACGATTTACCTGCATGTACTGTTTCTAATAATATTCTAAATAATTGGTATGATATTAAAAATAAATTATCTTTAAGTGATCATGAATTCAATATCATCTCTAAAAATGTTAAAAATAAATGTAAAATTGATATTGATGAACAAAAAAATAAATCTGGTAATGTTAAACTTTCATTTTCTAAACCTATAAATAATGTTATCTTTAATGATATCCTTCGAGATTTCATTAAATTTTACAAAATTTGTTCAAAATGTAATTGTCCAGAATTAATAGACTTAATTTGTAAATCTTGTGGCTTTGATAAAAATAATAACAATAATAATAAAAATAATAAAAATAATAAAAATAATAAAAATAATAAAAATAATAACAATAATAATGATGACAATAAAAAAAATATAATAATTAATAATATCATTATTAATAAATCAATAATTGATAAAACTTTTATTAATGAAGTTATTATTGATCAAATTATTGTTAATAATAATGATTATGATAATAATAACAATAACAATAACAATAACAACAACAATAACAATAACAATAACAATAACAATAACAATAACAATAACAATAACAATAACAATAACAAAATATTAGATAATTTTTTTGTTTCTATTGAAAATGAATTTAAAGAAAATAAACATATTGAAAATGAAATTGACACAATTATTAATGACATTTTATAATTTTTTCTAACAATAATCTGTTTGAATATTCATCCATCACAAAATTATAATTATCATTTTCAAATTGAACATATTCACATAAACATTCTATCTTTATATTTGTATAATAACCTATATATTTACAAAATTCTTGCGCCATATTCACTAATGTTTCTTCTTTCTCTTCTAATCGTTCTTCATTCATTACTTGCACACATAATAATGCTTTCGAAAATATTAAATATGTTATACTTTTCCGCATCCTCCTTTTTTCATCATAACTTAAATCTATCAAATTTTTATTATTTATCAACATTAACCATTTTGATAAATAAGCAATTAATATTGCGACTCTAATCATATGTTGTGCGTCAATTTCATCCATCATTTTTTCTTTTTTCATCTTTGTATGATAAAATATATCTTGCATTCTGGCCAACACTTGCTCAAATAATGCATTTACAAATTCGATATACCTATAATCAACACTTTTCATTAAATTATTATCATCATTATTTTCATTGAACAATTTTACGAAAAGAGTAAATTCTTGTTCTATACTATAATTCCCATTTCTATTTACATTTATATATTCATTCTTATTATCCACATATTTCTTTAATATATTCACTAATATTTCATCCTTTTTTAATCTGAATATTATCTTCTCATTCAATGAATCTACCAACTTTCTCATTGAATTTTGTCTTCCTCTTTTTATTATATATCCTATATAAATATCAACAATTTTGTCTTCTATATCATAATTTACTCTATTTCTACATTTATTATATATTCTTTTTTTCATTAATTTCTTACAAATTATCGTTGTTTCATTTTGTTCCACTATTTGAATTTTTGGTAATTCTAGCTTTGTTCCATTGATAATTGATTTAAACACTTTATCAATTATCAATGATAAACCGCCATTCTTTTCTTCTTTAGGGGTTTTTGATACATTTTCTAATAAATTGTCAATAATAGAATCAATATTGTTCATTATTTTTTGTTTATAGCAAAGTCAATTTTTTATTTATGATGGAAAATATTTATATAAAAATAATCATTTTTTTAATATAGAAAAAATGATTATTTTTATATAAGATTATAAATTGATATAATAATTTAATATTAAATTAATGAAAAATAATGATCTTAATGAAAAGACAAAAAGAGGTAAAAAAAAAAGTTCCATTTGCAAAAAAATGTTAGTAAAATCCATCAATAATAATCTTAATCTTAAAGAAAATTGTCTTTTTGGCAACATCCAAAATAATATTTTCATTTCCGTTTTTGATAATATTGATCATACTAATTTATTATCTTTTGATAAATTAAATTATAATAACAATAATAACACACCAAATAACAATATTTTTATAAATAAAAATAATGATAAATGTGATATGTTATATAATTTATACAAACCAAATTTTTTTGATGAATTAATTATTGATGAAACTTTAAAATTTAAACTCAATATCTTCATCAATAAATCTTCTTTACAAAATATCATTTTTTATGGCAATTCTGGCGTCGGTAAAACATTAATTATGACTCTTTTTATTAACAAATTTATACAAATTAATAATTATGATTTATTATCTATCAATTGTTCTGATAATAGAGGTCTTGATATTATTCGTGAAAAAATTACTAAATTTTGTATTAATGGTGGAAACAAAAAAATTATTTTTTTTGATGATATCGATAATCTAACCGCTAAAGCACAAAATTTATTATCTATCACTATGGAAGATCATAAAGATAATATCATTTTCTGTTTAATTGCTACAAATATTAATAATATTATTGATACTATTAAAAATAAATGTTTAATGACACATATCAAACCAACCTTAAATACTTCCATCTTAGAAAATATATGTACTAAATTAAATATCAATTTTAATATTAGTTCATTATCTTTATTGTTAAATTTAATGAATGGTGATATTCGTCAATCAATCAATAATATTGAAATTATGTATCATTCTAATCTAGATATTAATGATGACAATATTTATTCAATTTGTTATCAGCCAAATCCAATAAAAATAATCAATATTATTAAATTCTGTTTATCAAAAAATATTATTAATGCTATTAAAGAATATGATGAAATTATATTGCAAAGTTATTGTAATATTGATATCATTCAATCTATGATTCATATTTTAAAAAGTGTAAAAATTGATGAAGAAATTAGAATAAATTATGTTAAATTATTATCTGATCTATATATGAACATTATGGATAATATTGATTCTAATTTACAAATGTATGGTTGTTTATGTAAAATGTGTAAAATAGTCTGATTTTATTATGTCTATTTTTTTACAAGGAGAAGTAAAATAAATTTTCTTTTTTTTATTTTTTTTTCTCTCTTTTTTCCTTTTTTCCTTCTTTTTTTCTTCTTTTTTGTCTAGTCAATGACATCATTCTGTTTATCAGCAACTCAACAACACAAAACAAAATGATGTCATTTGGAAAAAGTCGTAATCAACACATATAATATTATTGTAGATTTAATGAACACATACGCAAACGCAAATTCATTAAATCCACAATAATATTATATCAACAAAACACAACGACTTCACTCATTTTTGTTCTGCTTTTCCGCCAAGCAACAAGCACACGCATCTTCTTCAAGAGACACTTCAACACTTGGAGTTGAAAATTTGCCGTCCAGATTTCTCGTGAATACTTTCTTAATTTGCCCTGCACCTGACTTGTTGGTGATCAGTTGAGCAAAGTAAGATGGAACACGTATGCGTCTTCCATTTCGATCAACCAGACGGTTTGCATACTCTGGCGGACAAGGGTTCCGCAACGTGTGCTTGATACAAACATTCGGAGCATTGTACACTGGTTTGACTTCATCTTTAATTTTCATAATGAAACAAACTTCTGTGCTGTCGTTCAGATGTGTTGTTTTCACCATGATCGGATCCTGTACCGGCACAGAATCTTCAATTGCATAGCACGTCTGGGTGTGCCTCACAGTGGCGTTAAACTGTTGATAAGCAACTGGCCCGTCATAGTCTTTGCCGTTCGCAAGCAGATTCGGTCCAAAAGCGTTCCAAACACTCAAAGGTTGTTGTCGCCTCTCATCGCCAATGACGCCGACGTCATTTTTCGGCTTCTGTTGCGATTGTTTCAAGACGATTGGCGCTGTTGCAGGTTCAACATAGCTCGGTGGTTGAAAATTGATGATTGCGTTGATCGTCAGCTTTGCAAGTTTTGAATGCAAAGCAACAATTTCTTCATCCTCACAATCAAAAATCTCAACAAATGTCTCTCCCGAAATTGAAATTGCTTCCAAAACATCCTTCAGAGACACAATCTTGCTGGAAGTTTCAACAGTTTTCAACAAACAAGTAGCGTAATCATTTCGTGTTTCTTCACAAGTTGAAGCTTCTTTCTTTGTCAAAAATGTTGCCAGTCTCGTAATGAATCCGAGAAAAACGTGCTCACTCTTCTGGAATTTCTTGAGAATTTTTTGTTCATGCTCGCGAACAAAAACCGTGAACTCAGATACAGTGCGATCTTCAATTTTCTCGTCGACAAGACTGACAAGCTTGTTTTTGAAATTGAGTTCTGGGAGTGTCAGTGCTTCTCCAAGCTTGAATTTCTTTGGCACTGGTGTAAAAGACACATTGGTATCGGCCCAGTTTGATGTGTGATTTTCGGCGACTTCGCGTCGTAGATCATCGCCAGAAAGCGCAGTTGCTGCCATTCTGCAAGTTGGTATTGATTGTAGTTAGAAAGTCGATATTTTATATTATAATGGGAAAAACTTACAATCAAAAAATCATTTTTTTTATATATAAATCAGTATATATATGATATTTTCTTAATAATCAATATGCCATTTTAATTATTATATATAAAAAATTGACATTATAACTTTATATATTATATAAAGTTATTATATCATATCATATCATTCATATAATATAATGACTAATAATTATGGATATAACTTTGAATTAGATAATTTTCAAAAAGAAGCTATTCATATCATTGAAGAAGATAAAGGTTATAATATTTTAGTAACAGCACATACTGGTTCTGGTAAATCATTAATTGCAGAACATGCTATTGTGTTTAATAATAATCAAGGTAAAAAAACTATATATACTAGTCCTATTAAATCATTATCCAATCAAAAATATTTCGATTTTAATAAAAAATTTAATAATATCTCTTTTGGTATCCTCACTGGCGATTTTAAATGTAATCCTAATGCACAATGTATCATTATGACCACCGAAATTTTATTAAATATTATTAATAAAATCTCCTTTGTCGATGATATTAATCTCGATGACGTTAAAACTGTTGTTTTTGATGAAATACATTATATTAATGATGTAAGTAGAGGTAATGTTTGGGAACAATGTATAACAATGTTGCCAAGTCATATTAATCAGATAGGTTTAAGTGCAACAATTGATAATGCAAATGATATAAAAAATTGGATGTTTAATTGTAATAAATTAAATACTTATTTATTAAATAATGATAAGCGTGTGGTTCCATTATATATGTATGCTTTATATATTCAACCTCCTTCTATTATTGATAAAATGAAAAATAAATATAATGTTGATATATCCTATATTAATGAGTTAGTATATTTGAAAAATACTAATGATAATAATGTTAATATTTCTGACTATACTAAAATTTATAATCATTTAACAAATAATAATAATGTTGTTAACGATACATTCATTATAAATTCAACCATTAATATCCTTAATGAATCTAATATGTTGCCCGCTTTATTTTTTGTATTCTCTATGAATAAAATTATAGAACTATGTAATAAATGCTCTTTAACTCTTAATTCTACCTTTGAACAATCAGAAGTAGAACGTAAATTTAATAACTATTTACTCAAAACTTCCTTAAATAATACAAAAGAACATTTTAAATATATTGATGACATTAAAAAATTGGCTATTAAAGGTTATGGTTATCATATGTCTGGTTTAATCCCTGTCATCAAAGAAATTATTGAATTATTATATGGTGAAGGTCTAATTAAAGTATTGTTCGCAACAGAAACATTAGCTGTTGGACTTAATTTCGGAACAAAAACTGTGGTTATGTGCTCATTAAATAAATTTGATGGTTATGAATTTAGACAATTATATAGTAGTGAAGCTTTACAAATGTTTGGTAGAGCTGGACGAAGAGGAATAGATACAAAGGGACAGATAATTTATCTTCCACAATTAGAAAAATATGATAATTTATTAGGTCCACGATCATTAGAAAAATTGTTAACTTCTAAACCTCAAAAAATAACTTCAAAATATACAATAGATCCATTAACAATATTAAATTATTTAATTCTTGATAAAAATATTTATGAATGTATTTCTAAAACTTTATGGTTCAATGAATTTTCTATTGAAATAACTAAAAATAAAATAAATGAAAATATAATAAATGAAAATATAATAAATGAAAATATAATAAATGAAAATAAAATAGAAACAATTTATGATAATTATAATTTTAGTTTGGATGATTTTAATATTATGAAAGAATATTATGATATAGAATATGCGGAATTCAAACCTAGAAATTATCAAAAATTATTGAAAAAAATATCATCAAAAACTACTGATTTTTATAATAAATATCATATTTTTATCTCCAATTCACTTTTTAATTATGATTATAATGATAATTTAAATGAAATGATTGATATTGACGAAAATATTGATATTAATGTTAATAATGATAATTTTGATGTCGAAAAACATATTACAACATGTATAGATAATTGTAAAAATTTTTTAAATAATAATGAATTTAATAAAAAAGAAATTTTAATTTTAGGTAATGAAGTTAATCCTCTATTATTATACACCATAATCACCAATGAACAATTTAAACTTTTTAATGAATTTCAAATGTCATTAATATTGTGTGTTTTATGTGATCCTATTGTAAAAAATGATAACATACATAATGATGATTATTTAAATGATTATAATATTAATACTATACAACATTTTATTAATTATTTAGATGATTTAAATATAAAATTGATAAATGATATGAATAAATTAAATATTAATGTTGAACTAAACAATTGGTCAATTTTTACAAATAATATTTATATTGTAAATGAATGGATTAAAGGTACACGTTTTAGTGATATTGTTGAATATTTCAACTATGATAATATTAAAATATATGAAAATAATTTTATCAAACTTTTTATTAAACTAGATAAAGTAATTGAAAATGTCATCCAATTTTATGAATTTAATGGTTCTATTGAACTTTCCACAAAATTACAAAAAATTAATAATTTGATAATTAAAGATATTGTAAAAATGGAAAGTTTATATATTTTAATGGTCTAATTTTTTTCTTAAAATAACTATTTCTTTATTTTTTATCTTAAATTTACTATCGAATATTGTGGCAACTTTGCCATATTCAACACATTTTCCGGTTTCTTTACAACATTCTGAACTGTATCAGAAGTCATATATGCAATTACTACTTTCTGTTTTTGATTTAATTCAGGTTCTTCAAAAGGAAAAATAAGGTAATCATCTTGGTCAACTAAGTCATAATAAGACATACTGACAATCAGTAAAAATCAATAATTTGTAGATTATAATGGAAAAAACATATACTTATTATGTCATTTTTTTTATATAATATTTATAGTCTAATATGTATTTTTGTTCTTTTTCGAATCATTTTAAATTCTTTTTTATTACTATATAAATTTATTGAAAAATTAACATACACATCATTATTATATTGAAAATATATATTATTTAAATTTATATTTAATGTATGATATATCAAATTATGTAAATTCATTATTAAATAATAATAACTATTCATTATATAAATATATAAATCTGACAATGTTTTCCTAGTTAAATAATATTCCTTATTTAATAATGATATTTTTTGAACATCCCCATTCAATATTTTATTCCCTAATTTTATTATTTTTAATATTGATGTATCTATTATTATATCATTGTCTGGTTTTGATATATCTATAAATTCTTTTAAACTCATATTAAATAATTTTTCAATTACTTCTGTCCCACAATTTATTTTGAAATTACTGTTTGTTAAAAGTGATCGTTTATTATTATCTATTAAATAGTCAAATAATATATCATTATAATAAAAACAATCTGATATATATAATTGTTTGTTATGATATGTTTCATCAGCAATTGTTATCAATGATTTATTATTATTTTTATTATTATTTTTATTTTTATTTTTATTTTTATTATTATTAATAATATTATTTATATTATATTTATAATTGTCAAAAATTAATGGTAAATTTATTATATCAACATATTTTTTTGATGAAGGATGGATTATTATTTGTTCTATTTTAAACAATTTTCCAATATCTTTTAAAAATATTATCAAATCATCATATTCATAATCTATATCAAAATCAATAAATTTTGAATAATAATTTACACTTATTATTTGTCCTATTTCTATAAATAAATTTATTTTTCCTGTTTTATTATTCTTTGATATCATATATATTCCTACATCCACACATTTCTCACTATTATTCCGATATCTATAAAATTCACTATTATTTACTATGTTTAAATAAAAAAAATCATCATAAGCACCTGACAATATCTTTCCTATTTCAAATTCTCTTTCATAACCTATTATACCCTTACATTTTTTTCCATATATATTCAAAAATGTTTCATGTTTATTTATACTATTATTATACATATTAATTTCCGTTTCGTCTGTATTTATACTTTTTATTACTAATTCTTCTTTATAATTTAATGGGTCAATATAATTTTCTAAATGTTCTATCCATTCAAATTCATATTTTGATATTATTTTATTTGATATTTCCTGATTTGGATGATAATATTCTGTATTTGTTAATTCAACTAATTTAAATTTTGATGGCGGAAATACTATCTCTAATTCATTGTTAAAATTTGAATAATATTCTATTGCTAAACCTGTACCTTCTATATTTTTTGGAACTTTTATTTTTAATAATATATATCCGAAATAATGAGTTTTTGGATCTATAAATGGTTGTCTAGTTGTTGACATAAACCCTTTTTCTTCATATATATCTCCTGTTTTTAAATTTTGTAAAAAACTATCATTATTTATCCATCTATAAAAATAATATGATTTATCCCAACCTGGCGATTTTATCAATAAATTCCTAAAATTTTTTATACTTTGTTCCATATTTATATCCCTCTCATTCACATATTTTTCTGGAAATCTTAAATAATTGTTAAAATATAACGATCCTATAAAAGAATAATATTTTATATAATTATCCGCATAATTGTATTTGATAAATTGTTGATGTTCAAACAATTTCCTCGAATTTACATCATTCATTTTCACTACTTCACATAAATTATCTAACGTCGTTCCACTCTTCCATAATCCTAAATTCATCGCCATATATATCATCTCTGTTTTATAATAATATGGTGATAAAAATTTAAACACTGGTAAATATGATGGTCTTAAACAATTTGTTAATTCTTCTGTCTTTGGATTACTGTTATATATTATTTTATAAAATGTATTCGTCAATATTTCTATATCAAAATTTGTTAAAAAATTTATCATCTTTTCACTATTCGTTTTCTTTATTATTTCATATATTTCTTTTGTTATCGGCCTAAAATTAAAATCTATCAATTTCACATATATTTCATCAAATAATACTAAATATATATTTTCTGTTGATATGTCATACATCGGAAATATATCCGTATTAGCACTTATCTTTTTTTTTAATTCGTCATCTTGTATATTACCTAAATTATAATATAAATCTATTATTGTTTCATTTATTTCTTTAAAATTATTTTTATTTGATTTCTTATTTTTTTTCATATAATATATATTTTTTATTATTATTTTCATATAATTTTTATTTTTAATATTCCTATATTATTAATAATAAAAATAACTACTCTTTTTTAATTAAACCTTTATTTATCTATTATTCTTTTATATTCTTTATCATCATATATATTTTAATATTAAAATATATATGATTATATGACACCACTTTGGAACATACATTTTTAATATTATTACTATGTTATTTAATTCTCATAAAAATAGAAAATACAGTCCTTTCTATAATTCCCATACACCCATCAAATATTGTATATAACAATATTTTACTATTTAATTTTAATATATTCACTTTTAACACCATCAACTTTATTATATACAATAAATATACCATATTTTTTATTTTAATTTTTTTATTTTTTAATATATCCAATATTTTTATATATCCATTTTGTTCTGCTAATTTATAACATTCATTTTCATCCCATTCACATCCTTGTTCTCGTGCCCATTTTAATATTTCTATATGTCCATTTGATGCTGCTTTTGAACATACGCGACTATCCCATTCACATCCTTGTTCTCTCGCCCATTTTAATATTTCTAAATGTCCATTTTTTGCTGCTTTTGAACATACATCGCTATCCCATTCACATCCTTGTGAACGTGCCCATTTTAACATTTCTAAATGTCCATTTTCTGCTGCATTTACACATACATTACCATTCTGTGTGCGTATTGTCAGGTATCTAAACGTTTCTATATATTCATCAATTTCCACTTTTATATATGTATTATTATTCCATTCACACCCTTGTTCATATACCCATTTTAATATTTCTAAATGTCCATTTATAGCAGCCTCTCTATATATAACACTATTCAATTCACAACCTTGTTCTCGTGCCCATTTTAATATTTCAATGTGTCCATTTCCTGCTGCACATGTACATACATCACTATCCCATTCACATCCTTGTTCTCGTGCCCATTTTAATATTTCTATATGTCCATTTAACGCTGCATTTGAACATACATAACGATTCCATTCACATCCTTGAGAACGTGCCCATTTTATAATCTCTAAATGTCCATTCAACGCTGCATTTTCACATACATAACAATTCCATTCACATCCTTGAGAACGTGCCCATTTTATAATATCTAAATGTCCATTTAATGCTGCATTTGAACATACGTTTCTATTCCATTCACATCCTTGAGAACGTACCCATTTTAATATTTCTAAATGTCCATTTTTTGCTGCTTTTGAACATACGTAACTATCCCATTCACACCCTTGAGAATGTGCCCATTTTAATATTTCTATATGTCCATTGTATGCTGCATTTTCACATACATAATGATTCCATTCACATCCTTGTAAACGTGCCCATTTTAAGATTTCTATATGTCCATTATATGCTGCATTTTCACATACGTAACTATTCCATTCACATCCTTGTTCTCTTGCCCATTTTAAGATTTCTATATGTCCATTTAATGCTGCATACGAACATACATCACTATTCCATTCACATCCTTGTTCCCGTGCCCATTTTAACATTTCTATATGTCCATTTTTTGCTGCATTTTCACATACTTTACTATTTAATTTTAATCCTTTTGATAATAACCATTTTAATATATCTACTTTTGATACTATATACATTAATTTATTATTTATATTATAATTATCATCAACTATCCATTTTATTATATCTAGAGAATATCCTACATTCTTTATCTTAAATTTTTTATTCTTTAATATATTTACAATATATTCATTTCTAATTTGTAATTGTCTAAATTGTTTATTTACTTTCATCATTATCATTATATCTTCATCCAATAATAATTCTTTAAATTTATATATAAATATTTGCATTAAATTTATTATGTCCATTATTATATTATTTATTTATATTGTTAAAGAAATATATATATTTAAATTTTCATTTTTTTCTTATTCATTTTTATTTATCCATTCCATTACTTTTATATATCCCCCATTTTCCGCTAATTCATAACATTCATTTTTATCCCATTTACATCCTTGTTCATGTGCCCATTTTAATATTTCTATGTGTCCATTCCTTGCTGCATTTAAACATACACAACTATTCCATTCACATCCTTGTTCTCTCGCCCATTTTAATATTTCTATATGTCCATTGTATGCTGCACATGAACATACATGACTATCCCATTCACATCCTTGAGAACGTGCCCATTTTAATATTTCAAAATGCCCATCCAATGCTGCATTTAAACACACGTTTCTATTCAATTCACATCCTTGTTCTCTTGCCCATTTTAATATTTCTATATGTCCATTGCTCGCTGCATTTGAACATACGAAACTATCCCATTCACATCCTTGTTCTTGCGCCCATTTTAATATTTTAAAATGCCCATTTTTTACTGCATTCGAACATGCGTATCTGTCCCATTTACATCCTTGTTCATATGCCCATTTTAATATTTCTATATGTCCATTTTGTGCTGCTTTTGAACATACATTACTATTCCATTCACATCCTTGTTCTCGTGCCCATTTTAATATTTCTATATGTCCATTTAATGCTGCATATGAACATACACGATCATCCCATTCGCATCCTTGTTCCCGTGCCCATTTTAATACTTCTATATGTCCATTTAATGCTGCATATGAACATACACGATCATCCCATTCGCATCCTTGTTCCCGTGCCCATTTTAATACTTCTATATGTCCATTTTTAGCTGCACTTGAACATACATTAATATTCCATTCACATCCTTGTTCTCGTGCCCATTTTAATATTTCTATATGTCCATTGGATGCTGCATCTGAACATACGTAACTATCCCATTCACATCCTTGTTCTCGTGCCCATTTTAATATTTCTATATGTCCATTTAATGCTGCATTTGAACATACCTCACTATTCCATTCGCATCCTTGTTCTCGTGCCCATTTTAATATTTCTATATGTCCATTTGATGCTGCATTTGAACATACCTCACTATTCCATTCACATCCTTGTTCTCGTGCCCATTTTAATATTTCTATGTGTCCATTTGATGCTGCATTTGAACATACATTACTATTTAATTTTAATCCTTTTGATAATAACCATTCTAATATATCTACTTTTGACACTATATACATTAGTGTATTATTTATATTATAATCATCATCAACTATCCATTTTATTATATCTAGAGAATATCCTACATTCTTTATCTTAAATTTTTTATTCTTTAATATATTTACAATATATTCGTTTTTAATTTGTAATTGTCTAGACTTTTTGTTCACTTTCATCATTATCATTATATCTTCATCCAATAATAATTCTTTAAATTTATATATAAATATTTGCATTAAATTTATTATGTCCATTATTATATTATTTATTTATATTGTTAAAGAAATATATATATTTAAATTTTCATTTTTTTCTTATTCATTTTTATTTATCCATTCTATTACTTTTATATATCCTCTATTTTCTGCTAATTCATAACATAAATTTTTATTCCATTTACATCCTTGTTCATGTGCCCATTTTAATATTTCTATATGTCCATTATATGCTGCATTTGAACATACGTAACTATCCCATTCGCATCCTTGTTCTCGTGCCCATTTTAATATTTCTAAATGTCCATTTTTTGCTGCATTTGAACATACATAACGATTCCATTCACATCCTTGTTCTCGTGCCCATTTTAATATTTCTATATGTCCTTTTGATGCTGCTTTTATACATACATCACTATTCCATTCACATCCTTGTTCACGTGCCCATTTTAATATTTCTATATGTCCATTGCTCACTGCATTTGAACATACAATAATATTCCATTCACATCCTTGTTCTCGTGCCCATTTTATAATCTCTAAATGTCCATTTAATGCTGCATTTGAACATACGTAACTATCCCATTCGCATCCTTGTTCTCGTGCCCATTTTAATATTTCTAAATGTCCATTTTTTGCTGCATTTGAACATACATAACGATTCCATTCACATCCTTGTTCTCGTGCCCATTTTATAATCTCTAAATGTCCATTTAATGCTGCATTTGAACATACGTAACTATCCCATTCACATCCTTGTTCTCGTGCCCATTTTATAATCTCTAAATGTCCATTTAATGCTGCATTTGAACATACATAACTATCCCATACACATCCTTGTTCTCGTGCCCATTTTAATATTTCTATATGTCCATTTAATGCTGCATTTGAACATACGGAACTATTCCATCCATATCCTTGTTCTCGTGCCCATTTTAATATTTCTATATGTCCATTTAATGCTGCATTTGAACATACGATACTAACCCATCCGCATCCTTGTTCTAGTGCCCATTTTAATATTTCTATATGTCCATTTTCTGCTGCATTTGTACATACATAATAATCCCATTCACATCCTTGTTCTCGTACCCATTTTAATATTTCTATATGTCCATTTAATGCTGCATAATAACATACATCACTATTCCATTCACATCCTTGTTTCCGTGCCCATTTTAACATTTCTATATGTCCATTTTTTGCTGCATTTTCACATACTTTACTATTCAATTTTAATCCTTCCGATAATAACCATTTTAATACATCCACTTTTGACACTATATACATTAATTTATTATTTATATTATAATCATCATTAACTATCCATTTTATTATATCCAATGAATATCCTACATTCTTTATCTTAAATTTTTTATCTTTTAATATATTCAATATTTTGTCATTACCTATCATCAATTCTCTTGATTGTTTATTTACTTTCATCATTATCATTAAATCTTCATCCAATAATAATTCTTTGAATTTATATATAAATATTTGCATTAAATTTATTATATTCATTTTTATGTTGATTATTTATATTATAAAGAAATATATATATATTTAAATTTTCATTTTTTTCTTATTCATTCTTATCTATCCATTCTATTATTTTTATATATCCTCTATCATTTGCCAATTTATAACATCTATTCTTATTCCATTCACAACCTTGTTCTCGTGCCCATTTTAATATTTCTAAATGTCCATTAAACACTGCACTTGAACATACATAACTATTCCATTCACATCCTTGTTCTCGTGCCCATTTTAAGATTTCTATATGTCCATTGGATGCTGCATATTCACATACTTTACTATTCAATTTTAATCCTTCCGATAATAACCATTTTAATATTTCTAAAAGTCCATTTAACACTGCATTTGAACATACATAACTATTCAATTCACATCCTTGTTCTCGTGCCCATTTTAAGATTTCTATATGTCTATTGGATGCTGCATATTCACATACTTTACTATTCCATTCACAACCTTGTTCTCGTGCCCATTTTAATATTTCTAAATGTCCATTTTTTGCTGCATTTGAACATACTTCACTATTCAATTCACAACCTTGTACTTGTGCCCATTTTAATATTTCTATATGTCCATTATATGCTGCATTTGAACATACATAACTATTCCATTCACAACCTTGTTCTCGCGCCCATTTTAATATTTCTATATGTCCATTATATGCTGCATATTCACATACTTTACTATTCCATTCACAACCTTGTTCTCTTGCCCATTTTAATATTTCTATATGTCCATTGAATGCTGCTTTTGAACATACGCAACTATTCCATTCACAACCTTGTTCTCTTGCCCATTTTAAGATTTCTATATGTCCATTTTTTGCTGCATTTGAACATACTTCACTATTCCATTCACATCCTTGTGAACGTGCCCATTTTAACATTTCTATATGCCCATTTAATGCTGCATTTGAACATACATAACTATTCAATTCACAACCTTGTACTTGTGCCCATTTTAATATTTCTATATGTCCATTATATGCTGCATTTGAACATACATAACTATCCCATTCACATCCTTGTTCTCGTGCCCATTTTAATATTTCTATATGTCCATTTAATGCTGCATTTGAACATACATCACTATTCAATTCACAACCTTGTACTTGTGCCCATTTTAATATTTCTATATGTCCATTATATGCTGCATTTGAACATACATAACTATCCAATTCACAACCTTGTTCTCGTGCCCATTTTAATATTTCTATATGCCCATTATATGCTGCATTTTCACATACATAACTATTTAATTTTAATCCTTTTGATAATAACCATTTTAATATATCTACTTTTGACACTATATACATTAATTTATTATTTATATTATAATTATCATCAACTATCCATTTTATTATATCTAGTGAATATCCTACATTCTTTATCTTAAATTTTTTATCTTTTAATATATCCACAATATATTCATTCCTAATTTGTAATTGTCTAAATTGTTTATTTACTTTCATCATTATCATTAAATCTTCATCCATTAATAATTCTTTGAATTTATATATAAATATTTGCATCAAATTTATTATATTCATTTTTATGTCAATTATTAATATTATAAAAAAATATATATATATATGTTTAATTTTTCATTTTTTTCTTATTCATTTTTATTTATCCATTCAATTATTTTTATATATTCTTCATTTCCTGCTAATCTATAACATTCATTTTTATCCCATTTACATCCATTCAAACGTGCCCATTTTAATATTTCTATATATCCATTTAACGCTGCATTTGAACATACATCACGATTCCATTTACATCCTTGTTCCCTCGCCCATTTTAATATTTCTATATGTCCATTTAACGCTGCATATGAACATACATCACTATTCCATTCACAACCTTGTTCTCGTGCTCCCTAGTCTCTGCGAGCCTAGGCGAGTAGAGACCCATTTTAAGATTTCTATATGTCCATTTAATGCTGCATATGAACATACTCTACTATTCAATTCACAACCTTGTTCTCGTGCTCCCTAGTCTCTGCGAGCCTAGGCGAGTAGAGACCCATTTTAAGATTTCTATATGTCCATTTTTTGCTGCATTTTCACACACATAACTATTCCATTCACATCCTTGTTTTTGTGCCCATTTAAGAATTTCTAAATTTCCATTTTTTGCTGCATAATAACATACATGACTATTCCATTTACATCCTTGTTCATGTGCCCATTTTAAGATTTCTATATGTTCATTTTTTGCGGCATTTTCACATACATAACTATTTAATTTTAATCCCTTTGATAATAACCATTTTAATATATCTACTTTTGACACTATATACATTAGTTTATTATTTATGTTATAATTATCATCAACTATCCATTTTATTATATCTAGTGAATATCCTACATTCTTTATCTTAAATTTTTTATTCCTTAATATATTCAATATTTTATCATTTCCGATCATTAATTCTCTAAATTGTTTATTTACTTTCATAATTATCATTAAATCTTCATCTATTAATAATTCTTTGAATTTATATATCAATATCTGCATTAAATTTATTATATTCATTCTTATATTGATTATTTATATAAGGAATATATATATATACTTAAATTTTCATTTTTTTTATGATCTGTTAAATTGAAGATTTTATATAGTTTTAATTAATTTTTATATTATTATTATTTTAACTAAATTTATCATTTGTTTATTCTTTATCATATCCCTCCATTTCATCCATCCATTTATATCATATCCAGTTATTTCATAGAATTTTGATATATGTATTTCTTCATCTAATAAATCATTCAATTTACAATATATTATCTCTCCATTATTATCACTATAATAAACCTTATCAATTTTATATCCCATATTTCTAGGTTTTATATACATCATTTTTATACAATGCATACAAGGCATTGAATTACATAAATTTCCTAATTTATTTACCCTTATTACCACCAAATTTATATTCATCTTTTTTTTATTTATTTTCATAATTGGTGGTAATCTATTCACTGCATCACTTTCTGCATGTATTGTTTTAACTCGTACTTTTTTATTTATACATTTATGACGTTGATTTATATTTCTATTTTTATTTATATTGTCCATATATTTATTATTTCCATAACTCACTATCTTTAATAATTCATTATTTATTTTTGTAAATATTACCGAACAATGATTAAAATCCCCAACTTCATCACCACTCTTATTCAATCTAAAATTTATCATATCATCAATTAATTCATTAAATTTGTATGTATCTTTTATCATGATATTATATACAATTATACTACTTTTTTATATATTTTATATTCGTTTTATCATTTTTTATATATAAAAAATGATAAAATTTATATATGCACTTTTATATGTTAATATATATCATCCATAATACATGAATATCATTAAACATAATAATATTGATAATATTGATAAAATTATTGATATTTTCAATAATAATACTAATTTATTTTTTAATTTTATACATAATAAAAAATATAAATTTATTAATAAATCTAATAATAACTTATATCATAATTGTCATTTTTGTAATAATATCTCTAATTATATCCTTTATAAATATGATAATAATTCTTTATCTTCTTTATATTTATGTAGAATACATTTTAATATAAATTAATTTTACTCTTTATTCAGTTGTCTCTTTTTTCGTTCTTTTTGCTCTTGGCTTTTTCTCTATTGTAACACTATTTTCATTTTTATTTTCATCATTATTTTCATTATTTTCATTATTATTTGTATTGTCTTCTTTTTTCGCTCTTTTTGCTCTTGGCTTTTTTTCTGGTTGTTCTACTTTTTCATTATTGTCATTTAATTCATTTATTTCAATTGAATCTTCATCTTTCTTTTGTTCTACTTTTGGCTTCTTTCCTCGTGGTTTCTTTACTACAGAAGATGCTTTATTTTCTTGTAAATTTTCTATAACTTTTTTTGCATCATTAATCTCTGTTTCTGTTTGTATAGATTTTATATCTAAACATTCTTGATCAATGTCCACTAGTTGAATACATTTATTCCTAAATACTTCTAATTTTTTAATTACAATTATTAATTCATTTATAGATGCCGTCAATTTCAAAAATACATTGATTACTTCATCCCCATTCAATTTGTCTAATGTTTCCATATTTTTCTCTAATTCTAACATTTTATTATTATCAATCATCAAATTATCCATTATAATATAATATGAATTATCTATTTATAATATTTATTATTTTATATATCTTATAATTAAAATATCATTTTTTCTTTATAAAAAATGATATTTTAACTATCTAATTATTAATGATATATAAATAATTATTCTTTATTATATAATATGTTCAATATAAATTATTATCTCTATAATTTACCTAAATTATATTCTAATTTAATAGGTAAAGTCAATAATATTAATAGAAATGAAGGTACTATCACTTGTTTTTTACCAGAATTTTCTAATTTAGAAGCCACCATTTTAAATGGCAAAAATACTCGAAAACATAAAAAATTATTTAATGATATACATATTGATGATTTAATTGTTGTTGTTTGTAAAAATATTGATAAACTTGATGATAAATATTTAATTAATCTGGAATATTCACATTTAACGGATGACGAAGAAAAATTATTTATTGACCATTTTAAAAAAATAACTAATATTATCAATATAATTTCCGTTAAAATTTGTCAAAACTATTTTAATACTACTAAACTAAACTATAATGAATTATTTCTAAATAACAATAATTTAGACCTTTTTAACCAAATAAATAATATTCTAAATCTTATTGTTAAAAATAAAAATAAAGATGAATTGTTCGAATATTTTTATAATGATACCAATCAATTACATTCTGACTTAAATAATAATGTTTATAAATTTGATAATTCCTTAATTGAAACTATAAAATTAAAATTCCCTAAAACTAAATATACTTTAAATATTGAATATTTATATAACACAAATAATTGTTTTGGAACTAATAATATAATATCTCATTTTAATAATTTAATTTCTAATTTTAATGAAAATACTATAAAAATTACTTTGATTTCCCCTCCATTATACAATATTATCATCAAAGATAATAATATAAATCTAAATAATTATACTAATTATTTAAGCAATTTTAATAATGATAATATTATTTCTTGTCATTTAATATCCTTATTCAAAAAAATTAATATCAACAATCTAAACTAATTTTTATTTTTTATGTTTAATTATATTTAAGATTTTCAATTGTTAATATTATAATTATTATAATATTAATTTTTATATGGTAAAAATTTGTTTAAATATGATTGTTAAAAACGAAAGCAAAATTATCACTCGTCTTTTCGATTCCATTATTAATTTAATTGATTTTTGGATTATATCTGATACTGGTTCTACTGATGGCACACAGGATATTATCACCAACTATTTTAATGATAAAAAAATTGAAGGACAATTACACAACCATACTTGGAAAAATTTTGGTCATAATCGTGATTTATCACTTAAATTAGCTCAAAATTGTGATTATCCGTTTGATTATATTTTATTATTAGATGCTGATATGAAATTAGTTATTACTGATAAATTTAATAAAAATGATTTGACTGATGATGTTTATACTTTAAAACAAGGCTCTATTCATTTTAGTTATTATAATGTTAGACTTATTAAAAAATCTATTAAGGCTTTTTGTGTGAGTGTAACTCATGAATATTACAGTATTCCTAATGGTGCAAAATATAATTCATTAGAAAGTTTATATATTGATGATATTGGTGATGGTGGTTCAAAGGCTAATAAATTTAGTAGAGATATTTCATTATTAGAACAAGGTTTAATTGATGAACCTAATAATTCTAGATATTTTTTTTATCTTGCTGAAAGTTATAAAAATTTTGGTAATAAACAAATGGCCATTAAAAATTATTTATTACGTATTAAAGCTGGTGGCTGGTATGAAGAAATTTATATGAGTTGTTATAATATTGGTAATCTTTGTGAAAATATTAATGATAGAATATTTTATTATCTCGAAGCTATACAATATAATCCTAAACGTTTAGAAACTATTTGTAAATTAATTGAAATTTATAGATTTGAAGGAAAACATCATATTGCACTTAGTTTTTATAAAATGGGTAAAGATATTCAAAATATGGAAAGAATTGATAGAGATATTTTATTTATGGAAATGGATGCTTATCGTTATTTATTAGATTATGAATTAAGTATTATTGCTAATCATGTTTTTGATAATAAAAAAATTGGTTTAAATATTTCTAATGAATTAATGTTACAAAGAAAAACTAATCACATTAATATTAATAGATATAATTGCGTTCGTAATAATTTGTGGTGTTATATTGAACCTATTAAATTATCTAAAATTAAAAATTTTACTTATAATCTTCCTAACAATAAATTCATTTTTTATACTAATCCTTGTTTATATTTTCATAATAACATTATGAAATTATGTTTACGAGCCATCAATTTTACTTTTGACATTAAAAATAATTCTTATTTTGTTAATAATTTGGAACCTTCCATAAATAATCCCGTTATATCTGAAACACATTTATATACTCTAAATAATAATTTCTCTTTTACTGATAATAATTATTCTATTGTTGGTCCAGATATTAATGACAATAATTTTTTTAAATATCCTTCTCATGTTAAGGGTATTGAAGATATTAGACAATTATGTATTGATAATGTTGTATATAGTATTGGTAATTGTAGAGAAGTGAATAATAATAATGTTCCTGCAATGATTCTAGGTGTTGATAACAAATTTATGAAATTAACCATTATTGATAAACCAGAACTAAATAATTTATGTCAAAAAAATTGGTCTATGTTTGAACATAATAATGAATTACATATTCTTTATGGTTTTTCACCCTTAATTTTCTTAAAAGTAAATACTAATACTGGTGAATGTAATACTATATTAGAATATGATATTAATTTATTTTTAGCTGAATTTAGAGGTGGCACTAACGGTTTTTGGATCAATAATAAATTACATTTTATTATTCATGAAGTTATATTTAAAGATAATAGACGCTTTTATGCTCATCGTATAGTTATTTTTAATGATGAATTAAAAATTATTAATATTTCTGTACCTTTTTATTTTGAAAATTTTGATATTGAATATTGTATGGGTGCTATATATAATGAAAAAACTAAAGAAGTTTTTGTATCTTATGGTGTTCAAGATAAAAAAGCTTGTATTAGTAAAATTGATATTGATTCAATCGAATATTCTATTAAATAATTTTTTAATTATAACATACATACGCCTATAAATGAACCAGATATTGTTGATATTATCCCTATTTTTATTCCTATCGCTGCTGGTACTACTGCTATAATCGGTAATGATATTGCACATCCAATTAATGCACCTAATTTTATATGTTTATTTTTTAATGTTGTATATAATATTGAAGCTTTCTCTAATTCTTTTGTTCCTTCTATAACTTTATTATTACTCTCATCAATATTATCAGAAATATTATTAATTTTGCTTTCTTGTATATTTAATTCATCATTTAATATTAATTGAATTTTTTTTAATTCTTTTACTTCATTTGAAATCATTGTTGCATTATCTAATTTTTCTTTATCAATCAAATTTTCTATTTCATCTTTTTCATCATTATGTAAATATTCTTTTTCCATATTATTTAATAATATAATAATATAATATTATATTATTATTATCAAATAAAATTTTTTATGATATTTTTCATTATTTCAATTTCCATTTTCTTTTTTAATTTACTCATCCCTTCCATTTCTATTTTTTATTTACCTTTTTTAATAGATAGTTTATATAATTCTTATTCATCCTTATCTAACTTTATAAACATTAAAAATAATAAAAAAATATATAATACAAACATCATTGACAGATATTTAACATATTTTTTAATTGATATTTTTAATTTGACTATTTTAAATTTGTTCAATATAAACTATAACAATAAAAATATTCCATATAATATTATAACTTTTATCACACATTTTTTATTAATCCCTAGTAATATTGATTTTATTTATTCTTTGTCCTTTTGTAGATATTTTTCTTTTATATGCAAAAATAAATTGAAACTTAAATTTGATAAATTATTAAATAAACAAATTATTATTTTTTTATGTTCTATGTCTAATAATTATAATGATCACCATTTACTTATTAACAATAATTCAAAAATGATTTTATTAGAAAATGAAATATCTAAACATATTTTTTTTGATCTTGATTTTTTATTAAACATCATTATAAATTTTATAACTATATTTATTAAACATAAATATTTTGTTTTTTATAAATTGTTCATAAAAAATATCATTAAAACTAAATATGGTTATTTTCATAGTAAAACTAACACTGAAATTAAATTATTTATTGATAATATTATTGATAATAATGATTTTATTCAATTAAAAAATTTTAATAATATTCGTAATATTATTGAATTTCATCAACACCAACTAAATGAATCTATTTTAAATAAAATATATAATCATTTTAATTTTCAATTAATTAAATCATCATCTTTACTTTCTTTGTGTAATTATATTGATTTTTTTATTGTTGATAAATATTATATAACTTTTTTTATTTTTATTATCAATTTTTGTTTGGATATATTTAATAATCGTTCCGTTTTCAATTTTAATAAATTATATATTTATATATTTTTTTTATTTTCTGGGTTATTTTTATTTAATAATAATTACTATTTTACTAATTTTTTATTTCTCTTCACTGATATTATTAATCTTATTAATATTCCCAATTTTATATTTGATTGTTTTCATAATTTAAAATTTCTTATAATTAATGAATATAAAATGAACAATAAAGAATTATTTAATTTTTTTATCATCTTTTTTTATTCTATCATATCCTTTTTTTATTATAACATATTTTTGTTATCTCTTTGCAATCTATTCATTTTTTATATCATCAATAATAATTTCTCTTTTAATTTCATCTTTTATCTATATCTATTTATTACTCATTCTATTTCATCCAATTTATCACATTTTTTTATTAATAGCTTCATCTTTTTTATCTATTTTAATATTTTTTATAATTTAAACAATATTCATATTCTTATGATACCTAGACGTTTCTATATGTTTTTTAGAATTAATTTTAAAAAAATTAATAATAATTATATCAATACTTATTTATCACATATCATTAAATAATCCACATTTTTTATTACTACATATCTCTCCTTGTCTGACAAAAAATGCATATCCAAAAACTGTTTTTTCATCTATATTTTCTTTGTTATCATTTACATATTTTTTAAATAACATTCTAAATTCATGATTGTAATGTATATTCATGCGAAAATTAAATCTGATTACCGAGCAATTCATACATACATTCGTTAAACAATTCACTCTATATAATGATTTTCCATTTTTATCAATGTATAATACATGTATGTTCGGATATCTTAAATTACTATTATACATTGATTTTCTTTGATATCGTATATAATCTTCTCTTTCTTGTCGTTCCATATTATTATACTTATTTTCACACATCTCCATTATAGAATCTTGATTCATCTTTAATGATTCATGCATATCCAATACAGAATCTTGATTCATCTGTAACGGTTCATGTGTCTCCGATATAGAATCTTGATTCATCTGTAATGGTTCATGTGTCTCCGATATAGAATCTTGATTCATCTGTAATGGTTCATGTGTTTCCAAAATAGAATCTTGAAACATTGTTAATGACTCTTGATTCATTTTAAACGGTTCTTGTGATGACATATGATATTTTTTTTCTATTTTATTATGTTCAATATCATTTATTAATTCCATTCTTAATAACATTTTTTGCAATTTTAATTTTTCTTCTTTAATATTACATATTTCTTGTTCAATATTTTCAAGAATCTTTTTTTTTAATTCTTTTTTATCATTCATATTTTTGTCCAATTTTCCAATTAAACGTTCAATTGTATCTTTTTTAATTTTATTTTTATTTTTATTTTCACATTTTTTCCCACAATATCCATCAATTTCTTGCAATGTATCATCGTCATCATCATCACTTAAATCATAAATTGTCATTCTTTTAGGTTTAATTTCCTCCCTTAATGGTTTATAAAATCCTTTAATAATTGTGCGTTGTTGATACATAATGTATCAAATAGTCAATTATTTTATAAAAAATGGAAAATATTTATAATATAAATATCATTTTTTTTATATATAATTAGTTTCATATATAAAAAAATAATATACATATATCATTATTATATTTATACATATGAATATTAATATATTGATAACTATTTATGATAATAATGATAAATCTACTGATTTAATCAATTTATATAAATCAAGTTATGAAAATGATAAAATTAGTATAGATTATGATTTTTTAAATAGTGATTCTTTTGATTATAAAACATATAATAATTATTTGAAAAAATTAGATAAATTTTATAATTTTTATATTAGAACTTCATTTAAATCTATCATTATTATCAATAAATTAATCAATTTTTTATCTTCTAATTATAATGAATTTTCTAATGATCTTTTGATTTATGCTTTTAATGGTCATTGTGAAAATTTTATTTTTCCTTCTTCTGGATTATATATATATAATCGAAATTTTTATAATCTTTTAATGGATATAAATTATGATGTTAATTCTGATATTGATTTTAATTTATGTGATGATTTATTTTTAGGTAAATTATGTAAATTAAAAAATATAAATATTATTCATATAAATCGAAAAGAAATAAATAATTCCCATGATATATCTAATGCCATTAGATCCAATGATTTTCATTATATAATTTTTAATAATAATTATTCAAGTATATCTATACTAAGTAAAATATTGTATAATCATAGTAATAAAGTAAATAATAGTAATAATAAAATGAAATTAGATTGTGTATTAAGTAGTTGCAATTTGAATGAAACATATTTAAATTTTTTACCTACTATGATTAAGGCATGGAATATTGCTTTACCATTTGTTGATGTTAAAGTAATTGTTATCATTGATAATAATGATGAAAAAATTATGGTGTCCAATAAATTTAATGAATATATTGATAATATTATTTTTTATTATCGAAAAAATAAAACTATTAGTACAGCTTTTATTAGTCAATATATTCGTCTATTATATCCTTCTTTATTGACTAATTATAAAGGTGGTATTTTAACTACTGATATTGACATTATCCCTATTAATCCTAATTATTTTAATAATACAAAAATTACTAATTGTACAGATGATTGTTTCATTTATTATAGAGATGATTGTTTATATATGAATCAAATTGCAATTTGTTATAATATTGCTACACCTATTATTTGGAGTGAAATATTTGACATTAATTCATTAAATAATATTGACAACAAATTGTTTGAAGTTTATTCAAATTTAACTCTTTATGATGAAAATAATAAGTCTATTCAAAATGATTGGGCTACTGATCAAAAACATTTATATGATAAAGTTATGGAATGGAATAATTATAAATCTAACAATAAATTTATTTATTTTAAGGATAGTGAAATGAATTATAATAGACTATGTAGAGATAAATTTTCCTTTTTAACTAATGACATTAAAACCAACATCATAAATAAAAATTATAGTGATTATCATATGTTAAGGCCTTATGATCAATTTAAACATATTAATGATGAAATTATTAATTTATTGTCTAATAATAAAATCAATAATAATGATAATAATATAAAACATGATTTAATTCAACATATTAGTAATAATGATAATGATGATAATAATGATGATTGTGAAATAAATAAAGCAATATCATTTTGTATATATGGAAATAATAAAAAATATTGTCAAGGTTTATTAGATAATATTATTAATATTAATAACAATAATTTTCTAAAAAATTTTACCATTTATATTTATGCTGGATCAGATGTCCCTTCTGAATACATCAATAAATATAAACAATTTTCTAATGTTAAATATATTACTGTTGATTGTTCTCGTTCCATCCTTAAATGTTATCGTTATTTACCTATCAGTGATGTCAATAATAATATTAATGTTTGTTTTGTTAGAGATGTTGATAGTAGAATGACTGATAGAGATGTATGGTGTATTAAACAATTTTTAAAAAGTAATAATTTATTTCATACAATAAGAGATCATTATTATCACAAAACATATATTATGGAAGGTTTATTTGCATTTAGAAATGTTAAAGAAATGGTTGAAACTTGTTCTATTGATATATTAAATGAATGGATTAGTAGAAATAGAGATAAAATGGACAAATATGATGTTGACAGTGATTTTTTAAAAGAAATGATTTATCCTATTATTAAAAAAAAATATTTAGATAAATTTATGATTCATTCAAATTTAGTTGGATATCATAATGAAAAAATATATTCTATTATTGATATGAATGATGAATTTGATTTTGTTGGTAATGTTTATGAATATGATCAACAAAAATACACTTTTAAATACAATAATAATCCTAATATTGATCTATTATTATTTTTAGATAAAGAACAAAGATATGATATTATTATTAATTTAGCTGATAAAATTAATTTAAATGAATATCCTTTATCCCACGAAAAATATGATATTTTAAATCATCTAATTGCTGGCACAACCAAATATATCCATAATTTACATAATTTTATAATTAATTCCAATAACAATACTACTCTTAAAGATGAGGTTGTAAAATGTATCAATATTGTTTTGAAATTATTCAGTTATTTTAAATACACTTTTATAACTGATACAATTATCGATAAATGTAATGTTATTCTAAAATTATTGCTAAATTATGTTGGATATAATATTATCGCTACAACTGATATTAATCGCATTCCCGATACTTCAAAAAAAGAAATTATTATATGTTATGGTTCTATGCATCATTCTGTTGAATGTGTTGATATTTCTAACGGTAAATTAATTAGACATCCTATCTATTTTAATAATGACTTACATAATGTAATTGAATTTGAAATGTGTTGGAAAAATATAAATCAATTGTATATTATTAATTTAGTTGAAAGAAAAGATAGATACACACAATTATTAGTAGAATTATGTAGAATCGGCTTTCCATTGAATTTAATTACACACGTTAAAGGATATAAAAATAATGAAACTAATGATAAAAGATTAAATTCCTATATTGGTGCTACTGGTAGTCATATTGAAGCTTTAGAGGATGCTGTTAAAAATAATTATGAAAATATTATGATATTAGAAGATGATTTTATATTTTCATTAAATTATAATAAAATTAAAAATGATATAAAAACTTTTTTTGATAGAAAATATGATTTTGATGTTTTATTTGTTTCTGCTTCTAAACAACATCAAATTAATGAATTTGATGATTTATTAATGATTAGTAAACAAGAATGTACTACTACAAGTGGATATATTGTGGGTAATAAATCATTACAAAAAATATTAAATGTCATGAAAGAAGGATTAAATGAATTAAAAAATAATCGAAATTATAATGGTGTGTGTGATAGATATTGGACAAAATTAAATGTTGATAATAAGTTTTTTATATTCAAAAATAAATTTGGTTATCAACAAATAACTTCAAGTGATATCGTTAATTGTATCAATTGGAACTTTGATTAAATATTTTTATTATTCGTTAATATATAATTATTTAATTATCATAATTATATATTAATATTCTATGTATCAATCTTCTATAAATATGAATAATTTATTATTAAATAAATATAATAATGGAACCAAAAATTATAATAATAAAGCTATCATTTCTCAAGCTGTTGAAATGCAACAAATGAAAGAACAACTCTTAAAAAAATATCCCATTAATAATACTCCAAATATTAATAATCCCATCTCTGAAAAAGAAAAAAAAGATAAAGAAGATATGTTGAATAAAAATATTGTACAACATATCGTTAATAAAGAATTATTAAAAATAAGTGATGCTAAAAATGTAATTTTGGAAAAAAAAATTGCTGATCTAATAAATTCTAATGAACAATTAAAAAATAAATTTAATGAATTAATTAACAATAAAGAAAATAATAATGAAAATAATCAAGAAAATATTCAAGAAAATATTCAAGAAAATATTGAAAATGTAAATATTCAAGAAAATATTCAAGAAAATATTCAAGAAAATATTCAAGAAAATATTCAAGAAAATATTGAAAATGTAAATGTACAAGAAAATATTGAAAATGTAAATGTACAAGAAAATATTCAAGAAAATATTCAAGTAAATATTCAAGAAAATATCCAAGAAAATATTCAAGAAAATATCCAAGAAAATATTCAAGTAAATATCCAAGAAAATATTCAAGAAAATATCCAAGAAAATATTGAAAATGTAAATGTACAAGAAAATATTCAAGAAAATATTCAAGAAAATATACAAGAAAATATCCAAGAAAATATTCAAGAAAATATCCAAGAAAA